>OBJT01000013.1_pt1 | contig 41993 bp, 27 predicted proteins | sample 1519861 | NCBI WGS metagenome assembly OBJT01 (sample SAMN02401118, study PRJEB22541) | soil metagenome, isolate JX
GGCGTATTCTTTAATTCGGTAAGATTCATAGTGAGGGTTCTTAAACTCGGGGTAATTCTCGAAAAGATTGTCGTGAGTGGTATGGCAAAAATTCCATGCCTGTTAATGGCTCTTTTTCAACTTTACTCGACGATTATCGTCAGGTGTGGCGATAGGAAACGAAGAGACGGTCGAAAGGTGATGCCGAATGTGCTAGTCATCAGATTGCCAAACCACGATAACGTTCAATGCGAGCAGGGTCTGACAAGGGAAAACTTTAAGATGCAAACTACAAGGTAAGTGCGTAATGCAGTGAGGTCAACTTAACACGCCTGAAAGGAGACGTCCAGCAGTGGCGAAAAAATTCACCACTGCGGAACAACACCGTGCTGAGCTTAGGCCAGGTTGGCGTTCAGGAACTCTTTCAGCTGACCTTTAGACAGCGCGCCAACTTTAGTGGCAGCCACTTCGCCGTCCTTGAACAGCAGCAGTGTCGGGATACCACGGATACCATATTTTGGTGCCGTGCCCGGGTTGTCATCAATGTTCAACTTGGCGATGGTAAGCTTACCGTCGTACTCTTCTGCGACTTCGTCGAGAATGGGGGCGATCATTTTGCAAGGACCACACCATTCAGCCCAGAAATCTACCAGAGTGACACCGTCGGCTTTCAGCACGTCAGTCTCGAAACTGTCATCGGTCAAGTGAACGATTTTATCGCTGCTCATGTTTAACTCCAAAGATTGTGCCTGGCGAATTGGCGTAAAATATACCAACGTAGGTTGACTTTATTTCATCGGATACGCTTTCGTAAAGCGCTAGTAAGCTGATATTCTACCACACTATGAGCAAAACACACTTAACTGAACAGAAGTTTTCCGACTTCGCCCTGCACCCACAGGTAGTTGAAGCCCTTGATACCAAAGGCTTTTCTAACTGCACGCCTATTCAGGCGTTGGCACTGCCTTTTGCGCTTTCAGGGCGTGATGTTGCGGGTCAGGCGCAAACCGGTACCGGCAAAACGATGGCGTTCCTGACGTCAACGTTTCATCATCTTCTTTCTCATCCAGCCGCTGAAGGCCGCCAGATTAATCAGCCACGCGCGCTGATCATGGCCCCAACGCGTGAACTCGCCGTGCAGATTCATGCTGATGCCGAGCCGCTGTCGCAAGCGACCGGTCTGAAGCTCGGTCTGGCTTATGGCGGTGATGGCTACGACAAACAGCTGAAAGTGTTAGCTGATGGCGTCGATATTCTGGTGGGCACCACCGGTCGTCTTATCGATTACGCTAAACAGAATCATATCAACCTCGGCGCCATTCAGGTCGTGGTATTGGATGAAGCCGATCGCATGTTCGATCTCGGCTTTATTAAGGACATCCGTTGGCTGTTCCGCCGCATGCCGCCGGCCACCCAACGTCTGAGTATGTTGTTCTCGGCAACTCTGTCTTACCGCGTACGTGAACTGGCGTTCGAACACATGAACAACGCCGAGTATGTGGAAGTGGAGCCTGAGCAGAAAACCGGCCACCGCATCAAAGAAGAACTTTTCTATCCTTCTAACGAAGAGAAGATGCGCCTGCTGCAAACCCTGGTGGAAGAAGAGTGGCCAGATCGTGCCATCATTTTTGCCAACACCAAACACCGTTGTGAAGACATCTGGGGCCACTTGGCTGCCGATGGTCACCGCGTGGGTTTGCTGACCGGTGATGTGGCACAAAAAAAACGTCTGCGCATCCTCGACGACTTCACCAAAGGTGATGTGGATATCCTGGTCGCTACCGATGTTGCCGCGCGCGGTCTGCATATCCCTGCTGTGACCCACGTGTTTAACTACGATCTGCCTGACGATCGCGAAGACTACGTACACCGCATTGGCCGTACCGGTCGCGCGGGTGCCAGCGGTCACTCCATCAGCCTGGCCTGTGAAGAGTACGCGCTGAATCTGCCTGCAATCGAAGAGTACATTGGCCACGGGATTCCAGTGAGCAAGTACAACAGCGAAGCCCTGATGAGTGAGCTGCCACCGCCGAAACGTCTGCAACGCAGTCGTTCAGGAAACGGCCCACGCCGTGGCGGAAACAACAGTAATCGTCGGAGCGGCGCACCGCGCAATAACAACCGTAAACGTCCGAGTTAAGCACACCATGCTAAGCGCATCGTCACTTTATGCTGCGATTGATTTAGGCTCTAACAGCTTTCATATGTTGGTGGTGCGCGAAGTGTCCGGCAGTATTCAGACCGTTGCGCGGATAAAGCGCAAAGTCCGTCTGGCTGCCGGCCTGGACAAAGCCAATCACCTCTCTACAGAGGCGATGCAGCGCGGCTGGCAATGCCTGAAACTCTTTTCTGAACAATTGCAGGACATCCCCCCTGAGCAAATCCGCGTGGTTGCAACCGCCACGCTGCGCATTGCTGAAAATGCGCAGGATTTTCTGACCAGCGCTGAAGATATCCTGGGTTGCCCGGTGAACGTTATCAGCGGTGAAGAAGAAGCACGCTTGATTTATCAAGGTGTTGCTCACACCACTGGGGGCTCCGATCAGCGTTTAGTGGTCGATATCGGCGGCGGCAGCACCGAATTGGTGACGGGCGAAGGGTCGCATGCCACCACGCTGTTTAGTTTATCGATGGGGTGTGTCACTTGGCTGGAGCGTTTCTTTAGCGATCGCCATCTGGCAAAAGAGAATTTCGAGCAAGCTGAACTGGCGGCACGTGAGATGATTCGTCCCGTCGCCGCTGCGCTGCGCGAAAAAGGCTGGCAGATTTGTGTCGGAGCCTCCGGCACAGTGCAGGCTTTGCAGGAAATTATGGTGGCCCAGGGCATGGATGAGCGCATCACCCTGAGTAAGTTGCAGCAGTTAAAACAACGCGCCATTCAGTGCGGCAAGCTGGAAGAGCTGGAGATTGAAGGATTGACGTTAGAGCGCGCGCTGGTGTTCCCAAGCGGGCTGTCGATTCTCATCGCCATCTTCCAGGAGCTCAGCATTGACAGTATGACGTTGGCCGGTGGGGCGCTGCGCGAAGGTTTGGTGTATGGCATGCTGCATCTGCCTATTGATCGTGATATCCGCAGCCGTACATTGCAAAACGTGCAGCGTCGCTTCTCCATCGACGTGGAACAAGCGAGCCGAGTACGTCAGTTGGCCGAGAGCTTTTTCCGTCAGGTGAGCAGCGTCTGGAAGCTGGATAACCGATGTCGCGATCTGCTGCTCAGCGCCTGTTCGATCCACGAAATTGGTCTCAGCGTCGATTTCCGTCAGGCCCCTCAGCACGCCGCTTACTTGATTCGCCATCTTGATCTTCCTGGTTTTACCCCCGCACAGAAAAAAATGCTGGCTTGCTTGCTGCAAAACCAAAGCGGCAGTATCGACCTGGCTCTACTGACACAGCAGAATGCCGTCCCGCCACGCATGGCGGAGCGCCTTAGCCGTTTACTGCGTCTGGCGCTAATCTTCTCTAGCCGACGTCGTGATGACACGCTGCCTGCGGTACGTTTACAGGCGGATGATGATGCGCTGCATCTGACATTGCCTGCCGGTTGGCTGGACGCGCATCCGCTGCGTGCCGAGTTGCTGGAACAAGAGAGTCATTATCAGTCTTACGTACACTGGCTGCTGACGATTTCCTGATCGAACCTGCTGCACTTGCTGATGCTGCTTTGAAAAGCTCCCGTCAAATGCTCATTTACGGCCTGTAAACTCCGCTTTGCCGGGAACTTTTCGCCTTGCCTCCGCTACGCTCGCGACGGTTCTCGCTTGAGGCCTGGCCTGACTGAACGGCAGGGGATTTACCCTTTCTTCGCATTCTCTAGCATCGCGCGTAACCCGGCGACGCGCGTCTGCCCGGTTTTCACCCGCTCCTCGGCGCTGATCACCTTTTTCTCGCGCTCCCACACCACATCATCCTGTGGCAACTCCAGCAGAAAACGGCTGGGTTCCGGGCGTACCAGTTCGCCATACTGACGGCGTTCACGGCATAAGGTAAAGGTCAGCTCTTTCTGCGCACGGGTAATGCCGACATACGCCAGGCGACGCTCCTCTTCGATATTGTTCTCGTCGATACTGCTTTGATGAGGGAGCAGCCCCTCTTCCATGCCGACCAGATAGACATACGGAAACTCCAGCCCTTTCGATGCATGCAGCGTCATCAGCTGTACCTGGTCGCTATCATCGTCACTCTCGCCGCGTTCCATCATGTCGCGCAACGTAAAGCGCGTCACTACCTGCGCCAACGTCATCGGCTCGTTCAATTCATCACCTTCCAGCATTTCCGTCATCCACTGGAAAAGCGTGTTGACGTTTTTCATGCGCATTTCAGCGGCTTTTGGGCTGGGGGACGTTTCGAATAACCAGCTTTCGTAATCGACACCGCGAATCAGATCACGTACGGCATTCACCGGCTCACGCTCGGTGAGCTGAACAATCTCATTCAACCAGTGGGTGAAGCGTTGCAGATGTTCCAGCCCGCGCCCGCTTAGCGTCTGTTCCAGCCCCATATCAAAACTGGCGTGATACAAACTTTTATTACGCAATGTCGCCCATTCACCCAGCTTTTGCAGCGTGGCCGGGCCAATCTCGCGGCGCGGAGTGTTAACGATGCGCAGGAAAGCACTGTCATCTTCCTGATTGGTCAGTACGCGCAGATAAGCGAGCAGATCTTTGATCTCTGGGCGCGAGAAGAATGAGGTGCCGCCAGAAATGCGATACGGAATACGGTTCTGCATCAGCTGCTTTTCAAACACACGAGACTGATGGTTACCGCGATAGAGAATCGCATAATCTTTATAGGCCGTTTTGTTGATGAAGTGATGGGCAATCAGCTCGCCCGCCACACGCTCGGCCTCATGGTCCTCGTTGTTAGCACTTAGCACCTTCAGCTCACTGCCTTCACCCAGTTCGGAAAAAAGGCGCTTCTCAAACACATGCGGATTATTGGCGATCAGAATATTGGCGGACTTGAGAATGCGCTGCGTTGAGCGGTAATTCTGCTCCAGCTTCACCACTTCCAGTGCCGGAAAATCCTCTTTCAGCAGCACGAGGTTTTGTGGACGCGCACCACGCCACGAGTAGATCGACTGGTCGTCATCTCCCACCACGGTAAAACGTGCTCGGCTACCCACCAGCAGTTTCACCAGCTCATATTGGCTGGTGTTGGTATCCTGGTATTCATCCACCAGCAAGTAGCGAATGCGTTGCTGCCAGCGTTCACGGACTTCCTGATTGCGCTGCAACAAGAGCGTGGGCAATGCAATTAAGTCGTCGAAATCCAGCACGTTGCAGGATTTCAGATGCTGATCATACAGTTGATAGCAGTGAGCGAAGATCTGGTCACGTTGCGATTTCGCCAGCCCGGCAGCGCCCTGCGGATCAACCAGATCATTTTTCCAGTTTGAGATGGTGGAGATCAGCTGCTGCAGCAGCGTCTTATCCTCTTCCAACCACTGTTTTGTCAGGTCTTTAAGCAGCGCCAGCTGATCCTGATCGTCAAACAGTGAGAAGCTCGCTTTCATCCCCAGCGCTTTGTATTCGCGTTTAATGATCTCCAGCCCCAGCGTGTGGAAGGTGGAAATCATCAGGCCACGCGCCTCTTTGCGCCCTAACGTCTGCGCCACACGCTCTTTCATCTCACGTGAGGCTTTGTTGGTGAAGGTCACCGCCGCGATATGGCGCGCCTGATAGCCGCATTCGCGGATCAGGTGGGCGATTTTATTGGTGATAACACGAGTTTTACCGGAGCCCGCACCGGCCAGCACCAGACAGGGACCGGTGACAAATTCGACAGCACGTTGTTGGCCGGGGTTTAAACGCATAACGGAATTTCACTCAGTTAAATCAGAAGAACGGGGAAAGCATTAAGCTATAATGCGCCGCACATTATACATACATCTCGAGACACCATCATGGCGAAAACCGCGGCGGCTTTACACATCCTCGTCAAGGATGAGGCACAGGCCAAATCCCTGCTGGCCCAACTGGAAAAGGGCGCAAACTTCCAGCAACTGGCGAAAAAGCACTCCACTTGCCCCTCGGGCCGCAACGGTGGCGATCTGGGTGAGTTTCGTAAGGGCCAAATGGTACCCGCCTTTGATAAGGCGGTTTTCTCCTGCCCGCTACTGCAACCTTACGGACCGGTGAAAACCGCCTTTGGTTACCACATCATCAAAGTGCTGTGGCGTAACTGATCACTTCTTACTTTTCATCTGCTGCAGCACGTTACTGCACTGATTGGCATCGGTGTCACTGGGTGAAATCAGGGCCAACAGCGCTGCGGCCGGTGCTACAACGGCCCCCAAGGCGACAGCCGCTGCACCGCGTGCAATCAGCGGCCCTGCTTTCACGCCCGCATCCGGATTTTTGAACGTACCGCGCACGTAGAGCGGTGAACGCAGCGTGATGATGCGAATGCCTTTACTCTCCGGGTTAATCGACAAATCCAGTCGTTCGTTGGCAAAGTTGGCGCTGCCGGTAACGTTAATCACCGCGTTCTCGGTATCAAACACGAACACTTTTGGCGTGGCCAATCCCTGACGAATGTTAAGATCGGTGGCCGCACAGTTGATGCGTACCTCATCATCACCAAACAGCTTACCGACCACATAGTTACCGACGTTTAATCCGGCAATTTCCATCAAGCTGCGGCTGATCAAGCCATCGTTCATCAACAGTTTCAGCTCACCATTGCTGGTGCCGAGCAAGTCGGCGACCGAGTTGCCGGTGCCGCTTAGACTGGCATCCCCATTCAACTGTCCCAGGCTACGCTGCATGGCCGTGACATCAGGGAACAGCTGACGCAGCTGTAGCTTACGTGCATGCAGGTCGGCACGACCGCGCATCGGGCTCTTATCGCCCTCCAGATGGATAGTGGAGTTGATACTGCCTCCGGCCATGCCGAAGCGCAGCGGATCTAACAGCAGATCGCCATTTTTCAATTGCAGATGGGTATAGAGATTGCTGAGCGGTAACTTACTGCTGTGCTCAATACGCTTGCCGCTAAACTTCACATCCGCATCCATCACATCCCAGCTTTTGGTGTCGAACTTGTCATGCGGTAACACGCGATCCGCAGGCTGCGTTGAGGCTTCACCGCGCTGTGCTTTGGCCTTCTCGGTTTTTTCACTGCCTTTTCCGGAATTCACCCCAATCAACGGACCTAAGTCCGCCATACGCAGCTGGTTCGAACTTAATTCACCGGTCAGGGTGGGTCGCGGTTTTGCCTGACGATATGTCAGCGAGCCATGAATATCACTGTCACCGATGTGCCCATTGAATTTCTCATATTGGAACAGCGGCCCTTTGGCATCATTGAAGCGGGCAATCAGATGACCATCCGTTTCATACGGCGGCGTATCTGGCAACAATACGCCCGTTAAGCCATAAAGATTAGCCAGCGTATCGCCAGAGAAACGCAGGCGCACATCCAGACCACCAAGGTTGAGCGGATCCTGCAAGGTGCCGTCCACGCGCACGCGTGTGGTGCCGTTGCGCACATCCACCTGCAGTGGGAACGGCGTGGTTTTGCTGCGCAACGAGAGCATGCCGCCAATCTTACCGTCACCTTCCAGTTTTTGATTGTTGTAGGTTCCATCGGCCTGCCAGCCAAACACGAAATCGCCCGCACCTTTCTGCTGGTCATTGCCGCCGGCGACTTGTGCGTAAGGAACAGGTTTGCCCAGTGGGTTAATCGTGACCGTCACATCGGCCTTGTTGATGGCATCGCGGTAACGCACTTCCCCCTTGTCGAACAGGATGTTGTCGAGGCGGAAGGACCAGGCGGAAGGTGGCGCATTGGGATCGCTGTTTTCACTGCTGGCGAGATTAAAGGTCCAGTTGTTCTTTTTGTCAGCAGTTTGCACCAGGCGTGCATCCGGCAATTGCAGCTTAATCCAGGGCAGATAAACCTGTTTATGCAGCAAAGCCAGCGGCGCAATGGTGGCTTCAACGCGCTGCAAATGCACCATAGTGACATCAGGAATCGTAGGTGGATTACCGAGCATGACGTCGTCGGCATGTACTTGGGGCCACGGCACCCAACTGCGCCAACCGGGCTCTTCACGGTTACGCACCCATGCAACACCGAGATCGCCGCGAATAGCGAAAGGACGATTCAGTTCAGTTGAGACTTTTTGGTTGATCGTAGGTTTCAGGCGGTTCCAGTCAAAGGTGGCGATAATCACCACGACCACCACAATCAGTAATACGAAAATCCCGATTACCCAGCTCAGGATTTTTCCTGTACGTGACATTATGCTTCCTCCTTGCCCTTCCACGTCTCAATTAACTGTAGTCGAGACGCAGGGGAACGGGATCAGGGAAGCTCAAGCGCCATGGATTCCAACTCACTGAAGGGCACTGGACGAGAGAAGAAATAGCCTTGTGCGGCCATTGCGGGTGAGTTACGCACCTGCTGCCACTCTTCTTCGGTTTCCACACCTTCCACGATCACGCCGTTGCAATAACGGTTAATCAAGGCCAGTAGCATGGAAAACAGTGAACGGCCTTCATCAGTGGAACGCAGCAGCATAAACAGCTCGCGTGACAGCTTAATATAGTCGTAGCGTAGTTCAGTCAGCGCCGAGAAGTTTGCCATGCCAGATCCAAAATCATCCAGCCACAGCGGACCCAGTTCTGGCATCTTCGCTACCATCTCTTCTTGCGGCAGCGCATGATGTTCCGTCAGTTCGAAGCGCACCCAAGGCAGCTGGGTGATGAGCTGACGGATCTCCGCATGCTGCTGTATCGCCATAAGCGTAGGGCCATCAATATTGACCGAGGCCACCAGTTGACGCTGAGTAAAGAAATGCGACCACTGTAAAAGCAGCTCAAGCTGCTCTTCGACGACGTCGAGGCGCTGTGCGATATTCAGCGCGTCAAAATAGGTTTCGGGCGACAACCTTTTTTCTGGTGCGGATGGATGGGTCACCGCAGTCAGTAATTCAATAGCCAGTAAACGGCCGGAGACCTGGTAGATCGGCTGGAAAGTATAGAATCGTTGGCACTGCTGCCAGAAGAGACGCGTTTCCTGTTGTTGCTCCAGTTCAATTGAAAAAGGCAGCCGATGACTTAAATTATTCATCACCATGGTTTTTTCCTGGTTGGTGGTGGGTGCCTGCAAATAACATCCCAGCGGCAAGTATCGGCTATCAACGGGATAACTTTATTGGTCTCAGCAGCCACACGAGCAGTTGAGTGTATCAGCGCGTTTCAGGCTTAATCGGCAAAACAAACCACGCTTTGACCGCTAAATCGTCATTGACGTGGCCAACGTGCCCCTTAAGCTAAATTAAAACATCGTTTTAAAAACCATTGACAGCTGCCATACCAGACGCGAGACTCGTGGGCAGAATTCACTACAGGCCGAAGACCATGACGCAGAAGAACATCGCCATTATTGGCGAATGCATGATTGAGTTGTCCGAAAAAGGCGAGAACATTAAACGCGGGTTTGGCGGTGATACGCTGAACACCGCGGTCTATCTGGCGCGTCAGTCAGATAGCCAGCAGCTTCAGGTAAACTATGTCACCGCCCTGGGCACCGACAGCTTCAGTGACCAGATGATCGCCGCCTGGCAGCAGGAGCAGGTGCAAACCCAGCTGATTCAGCGCCTCGAGAATAAGATGCCAGGCCTGTACTTCATTGAAACTGACGATCACGGCGAGCGCACGTTCTGGTACTGGCGTAATGACGCTGCGGCACGTTTCTGGCTAGACAGCCCGGAATCCGATGCGATCTGCGCACAGCTGGCTCAGTACGATTATCTCTATCTGAGCGGCATCAGCCTGGCGATCCTGCCGACTGCCAGCCGTGAGAAGCTGATGGCGCTGCTCAGTGCCTGTCGTCAAAACGGCGGCAAAGTGATTTTCGACAACAACTATCGTCCGCGCCTCTGGGCTGACAAAGCCAGTGCACAGCAGGCCTATGCCGAGATGCTGCGTCACACCGACATGGCATTCCTGACGCTGGATGACGAACATCTGTTGTGGGGCGAACAGCCACTGGAAGCCGTCATTGCACGCACCCGTGAAGCCGGCGTACAGGAGATTGCCATCAAGCGCGGCGCAGATTCCTGCTTAGTGGCGATTGGTGATGAGCCACTGCGTGAAGTCGCGGCGATTAAGCTGTCGAAAGAGAAAGTGATTGATACCACTGCCGCAGGCGATTCGTTCAGCGCTGGCTATCTGGCTGTGCGTTTGGCCGGTGGCAGTGCAGAAGATGCTGCCGCACGCGGCCACCTGACGGCCAGCACGGTGATTCAGCACCGCGGTGCGATTATTCCCTTAGCGGCAATGCCGCCGTTGAAATAAATCTCGCACTGAAAAATCGCGAGGCAATGATTTGCGCATCTGTCTGTGGCACTGTCGCTTCAGATGCGCACGAAAAATCGTGTCGCGACCAAACCTTCTGCAATTAACCATAAAACCATAATCAGGCCTTAATGAATGCAGAGAAAAATTTGCGTTAATCACGCATATTTCACTGCTAATTTTCATCAACATCGCCAGTGATGCCTCTGCGGATACTATTCGCCTCTTTCACTTCAAAATTATTAATAACTCCAATTTAAATTCAATCAATTACGACAACTCAACCCGCCGCCAGGCATAGTCCTAAACTCGCGAAATAGGCGGTTTTCGGCTGGACGTCAGTGCGAAAACAGACCATGTTTTAATCAATAACAGCAGGATGCTGTGACACCGGCCGCGAACAAAAAAAAACGACAACACGACTCGCTCAGGACTGAATTATGCACACAGAAATCATCAATATCTGGCCGCACGGTGATGCGCCAGGCGCGAGTGACTCGCGCGCTCAACCACAGATCGTCGATCTCGCCAAAGAGTATGAGCCTTATGACCGCGCCGCCACCGGCGTGCGCTGCCCTGAAATGGCGATCTGGCATCCTGAAACCTCAAACGGTATTACGCTGCTGGTTGCTCCCGGCGGCGGTTATCAACGCGTACTGATTGATCGCGAGGGCAGTGCGCTATCCACGTTCTTTACGTCGATGGGTTACACGCTGGCCGTCATGACCTATCGCTTACCCTACGATGGCCATCATGAAGGGCCAGATGCACCACTGGCTGATGCCCAGCGTGCGGTGCGCGTGCTGCGTGAACGGGCACAGCGCGGCATGAACGGTAAATACATCGTGATGATGGGCTTCTCCGCTGGCGGCCACGTGGCTGCCAGCCTCGGCACTCGCTTCGGCGAAAAAATCTACCCGGTGCAGGATCATGCTGACAACTTCTCACCACGACCGGATGCGATGGTCCTGCTCTATCCGGTGATCAGTATGCGGGAGGGTCTGGCGCACGAAAGCTCGCGCACCCGCCTGCTGGGCGCATGGCCAGATCAGAAGATGATTGATGCTTACTCGCTTGAAACGCGCGTGCATGGACAAACGCCCCCTACGCTGCTGATTCATGCCAGCGATGATGAGGCGGTATCCGTGAATAACAGCATGGTGTTCTTCAGTGCCTTGCGTGAACACAAGGTGCCCGTGGAAATTCACTTCTATCAGAAAGGTGGCCACGGATTTGGCATTCGAGGCGTAGCGGATTTACCGCTTGCCAGCTGGCCGATGCTGGTCACCGAGTGGCTGCGAGCAAAGACGTAGAAAGGTGATGTCTTCGCTTCAGGTTCGCGCGATAAAGCGCGCCGCTACAGTGATATTGCAGACGCGGCCCTTGCGCGCCCTAGACAGACTGGCGCGCAAGAGGCTCGCAACGATGGGCTGACCTCAAGAAGAAGGAGGTGCCTGCTCCACAGGGGCACTGGCGCTGCCATCTGCTTTCGCTGCATCATCGGTCGCAGCCGGAGCGGCAGGCGCATCTGGCACCTTCATCACCTTGTCCCAGCCTTCTTGCAGCATCTTCACGTTGGTTTCGGCTTCACCCTGCGGTTGAATCAGCACCATGGTCAGCTCTTGCGATAATTGCTGACGCAGCTCCTGATTAAGCTGATCGCGCGTCAACTCACTAAGAAACGCCTGACGCAGTTTCTGATATTGCTCCGGGGCGATATCCACGACCGCGTTTTGCTGAGAGCGCAAACGCTGGCCCATCAAAATATCCGTGTCTGTGCGCGCGTAAGTAGCAAATAACTTGTTCAACTCTAATAGCTTCTGCGCCATCAGTGCATCGAACTCATCCTGCGGCAAACCTTTATCACGCACTGCTGCCAGCTCTTTCGCCACCTGGTTCATATTCTGCGGCAGCGAGGCATTTGGGCTGTCCATGTTGATGGAGCACTGCGCGCGCTGATAGAGCACGCGGCAGTCAAAACCAACCTGCACGCTTTGCGCTTTACTGTCAGCAAGGGCACGCTGCACATGCCAGAACAGGGCTTCACGCGCCAGATCGCTCTGCCAGTAATGCTGAAGATTTTGTGAGTCACGAATCGGCTGCCATGGCGTATCCCACACTAACGACAGACGATCTTGATTCATCCCCCCATTGACCAGGTTGACCGCCTGATGGGGCAGCGGTGACAAGGTTGGCAATGCAGCAGGCGCGACACGTTTACCTTTCAACGGTGAGAAGGCTTTATTGATCTGTTCCGCCATGCTGCGGCTATCAACATTTCCGACCACATACAACGTCATGCCATCCGGCGTGTACCATTGCTGATAGAAACTGGTCAGTTGGGCGATATCCACCGGTGCGCGCGGCTGCTCGCCTGGGTCGTGCGCCAACATTGATGAGCCTTTCAGGCGATAACGCCACCACACGTCTTGGGTGTTGGATGGCCAGGTCGCGATAGGGTCGGACGCGCTGAGCGAGGTGGAGACCACCTGCTCATTGATGCTCATTTTACCCGCCGTCGCCGCCAGCCAGCTCAATGCTTCTTTCAGCAACTCAGGACGGTTGTTGGGCAAGCTCAGATTATATTGCGTGTAATCGTACGACGAGATAGCCGGTGGCAGAGGGCGCTGTGGATCCATGGCCTGCTGCCAGAGTGCCCGTTGCTGATTGGTATCCAGCGCGGCGTTATGCACCATCGCCAGACGGGGTAATAAGTGGCTAAAGCCTGTTTGCTGCGCGCTCTCCACCAGCGAACCGGTGTTAACAATTAAACGCAACTCAATGCGATCGCTTGGACGCTGTGGCGTGGTCAGTAGCTGCCAGCTAAAACCATTGTCCAGTTTGCCTTCCTGCCACGCGGGATCGGGCTGGAGTGTTTCGGCGTGTGCGCCGAAGCCGGATGCCGCAAGGATCAATCCGCCAACCAAAAGCCGAATTCTGGTGCCCTGCATGTGAACCCCTACTCAAACAGATCAACGCTCGTTATCGCGACATGTGCGGTCATCTCTGAGATGACCGACGCGGCAGTTTGCCGCCACGTTTATTGAAGAACAGACTCTTTGACCACAGGATGGTCAGGATGTCGCGCAACGAGGTAAAAAATCGGGAAAAAAATCAATGGGGTTTATTATGCAAATGCCCGCTGTCAGGGCAAGCGACAGCGGGCATTTCTCGGGAAATTAGCGTAAATAGACGATTAGACGCTGGTTTGTGAGGCGTTATTCACCTTTTTCGCTGAAGAAAGCGTCGCTTTCATCTGCTTCTCGTCCAACTGACCGACCCACTTCGCCACCACTACCGTCGCCACGCCATTGCCGACCAGGTTAGTCAGTGCGCGTGCTTCGGACATAAAGCGGTCAATACCGAGAATCAGCGCCAGACCTGCTACAGGCAGATGTCCCACCGCAGACAAGGTGGCCGCCAGCACGATAAAGCCACTGCCGGTTACGCCCGCTGCGCCTTTTGAGGAGAGCAGCAGCACCACTAACAGCGTGATCTGATGGAAGATGTCCATATGCGCATTGGTTGCCTGCGCGATAAACACCGCCGCCATGGTCAGGTATATCGAGGTGCCATCCAGGTTAAAGGAGTAACCCGTCGGAATAACCAGGCCCACCACTGATTTCTTACAACCCAGCTTCTCCATCTTATCCAGCATGCGTGGCAGCGCAGACTCAGAAGAAGAAGTACCCAGTACGATCAGCAACTCTTCTTTGATGTAGGCAACGAATTTGAAGATGTTGAAGCCTGCCCAACGTGCTATCAAGCCCAGCACCACCACCACAAACAGCACACAGGTGATGTAGAAGCAGATAATCAGCTGACCGAGTTGCACCAGCGAGCCCACACCGTATTTGCCGATGGTAAAGGCCATGGCACCAAAGGCACCGATAGGCGCGAGGCGCATAATCATGTTGATGACGCCGAAGATCACTTTCGAGAAGCTCTCAATGACGTTAAACATCACCGTACCGGCACTGCCTAAACGGTGCAGGGCGAAACCAAACAGAATGGCGAACAGCAGCACCTGCAGGATGTTGCCACTGGCAAAGGCACCAATCACACTACTCGGAATGATATCAAGCAAGAAGGCGATAACGCCCTGATCCTGCGCTTGCTGGGCGTAGACCGCCACGGCTTTGGCATCCAGCGTGGCCGGATCGACATTCATGCCCGCACCCGGCTGTACTACGTTGACCACAACCAAGCCGATGATCAGCGCGATGGTGCTGACAATTTCAAAATAGAGCAGCGCGACAGCGCCCGTACGTCCAACTGCTTTCATGCTCTCCATGCCGGCAATACCGGTCACCACCGTACAGAAAATCACGGGGGCGATGATCATCTTGATCAGCTTAACGAAGCCATCGCCAAGCGGCTTCATTTGCGCGCCTAACTCAGGATAGTAGTGGCCTAACAGGACGCCGATGCCAATGGCAACCAGCACCTGGAAGTAGAGGCTTTTGAACAGTTTCATAACAGGTGTCCAGGTATAGACGGTATTCACCGTCGTTATTATGGAAAACGCATGCGGCAAGCCGCCTGGAAGCGTATAACCTTACCGATTGCGGGAAAATAACACCCCGTTAACAGGATTAATATACCCTTACATTCCTTACAAAAGTTACAAAACTCTAACTATGAACTGAAACGCTTCAGCATCCCGTCTGACGGCGATTTCACAAGGAAAATCAATTAATCAGGTGATTATTCAGGATGTGACCAACGGGAAAGCCAGCGTTGATTAAAGACAGGTAAAGGAAGAGCCTCAGCATATAAGTAACCCTGGGCGATAGTAATTCCGCGTGCCAGTAGCCAATCACGCTGCTCTTCGGTCTCTACACCTTCTGCAATGACATCCAGATGGATGATATCGGCAATCGCCGCCACAATGCGGACCATGGTGTCATCATCAGGCAGTGCAGCGACAAAACTGCGGTCCATCTTCAGCTTGTTCACCGGCAGCGCTTTAAACTGGTGCAGGTAATTGAGATTTGAGTAACCCATACCGAAATCGTCCAGGGCAACAGCGACGCCGGTTTGCTGCAGTGAGCGCAGCAACTGTATTGCCTGTTCCGCATCACCAATCTGCGCGGTTTCTGTAATCTCTAGCACGAAGTTACCTGGTGCAATACGATGCCGTTCCAGCAAGCCTTGTAAATGCGTGACCATGCTGGCATCACGCAACTGTACGGCGGAGATATTAACGCTGAGTGGAATATTAATGCCCTGCTTCTGCCACCCGGCAAGAATCCGGCAAGCTTCCTCAAACACCCAGCGGCCAATCGCTGAAATCACGCCAATCTCTTCTGCGCTGGCAATAAACTCTTCAGATAGCCCATAGCTGCCATCTGGCATCCGCATGCGCAGCAGCGCTTCAGCACCCGCCAGTTCGCCGGTTTCCATATTAATTTGCGGCTGAAGATAGAGCGCGAACTGACCATCCTGTAATCCCTGCAAGATATCGTGCTCCTGTGTTAAACGTTTTTGCGCCCGTTCGGTCAGGGCGGGGTCAAAGAACAGGATCTGGTTTTTGCCCTGATGACGTGCTGACATCATTGCGGAAGTGGCGCGATCGAGTTGTTCGCTGGCACTGACCAAATCGTCGTCATGTAACGCCAGACCAATACTGGCATTAGGACGCAGTTGTAACTGGTGAAGGTTCACAGGCTGATTGATGCGAATCATCAAATTGCGCGCCAGACGCATCGCCCGGAACGGGTTGTGCGCGCGTTTCATTAACAGCGCGAAGTCACTCGGCCCGGTTTGCGCCAGCAGCGTGTGGTCGTCAACCGTGCTACGAATTTTCTCCACCAGCGTCAACATGAGGGTGTCGCGCTGCTCATCACTCAGCACGCCGTTGGCTTCTTGCAGGGTTTCAATGCGAATCACCATCAAGCCCCAAGGCTGGCGACGATGGCGGTGGCTAATGTGTTGGTCCAGTAACGCCAGGAACAGCGCACGATTGGGCAGATCGGTGACCGCAAAATGGGTGGTCATACGACTCATTTCATCGTGAATCGACTCCAGCACCTGCTGATTACGGTTGTAACTGCGGATCAGCATGCCAATTTCATCATCTCGATGGTTTTGCGGCAGATCAAGCTTGTGCGTGAGAATGGCTTGCGGTGGTAGCTCTTGCAAATCACGCGACAGGTTGCGCAAGGGATGCACAATCAGTCGGTTGATGCACCAGCTTATCGCCACCGAGAGAATCAGTGCTAGTAGCAAATAGGTGGTGATCATGGTGGAGAGCGTACTCAGTAGAAACTGATAGACGCGCGATGAATCGGCTTGTAGTACCAGGTAAGCAATCGGCTTTGGTAAGCCAGTACGCTCGACAGAATAGAGCGGTAAGGTAATTTGTACGGGTAACTCAAACAGACGCGCCACAAAAAGAGGGACGGGCTTATCTGGCACGAAATCTGCGTGCAATGCCTGGAACGCGTTGGGCAGCACCACATCGGCGCGCGACAAAATCCCCGCGGGTTTCAGCGTATTGAGGATATGTTCGGCCTGTGGAATATCGCCTTTTAACACCGCTTCAGACAGCGGCTGACGCACCGTATGCGCGATATTCTCCATCTGCTGGGCGTAGTCAATTCTGCGCTGCTGCACAAAGTGAAAAAGTTGAATGACGATAAAAATACTGATGGTCACCATTGCCACAGCGGACACTGTTGCCATCTGTTTTATCGTTAACGAGCGACTAACGCGCAACCAAACCTCTCCCGGCGTCTAACGCCGTGTATTTAGATAAAATGCGTTGCGAGTATATCGCAGGTCAGTGTTTATTTGCGCCGGGATAAAGTCGAAAAGTGGCTAAGAAAAAGAGACAAACCGGTGAATAGGAATTGTGCACCTCATTAAATGGCGCGTGATGCGAAACGGTGCGCATTAATTGGCACCCTGAAACCTGTAGGGTCGGCCTCAGACACAATGCTCTTTGCGGCAGTAAAAGCGCTAAAGTCTTCACCATCGTGCCCTTTCCAACAGCGTAAACAGATGTTAGCAAGCAGGCTGGTGCCGCTCAGGGGATGGCATTTCGCAGCGCTGAACGGAATGAGGAAGCCAGGAGAGCCAGCATGGATGCTGGCGAAAGGTGCAGCCGGGACAGGGAAAGTCCCGTCTGCACCGGTCCGTCAGGCTGACGAGTGAAGTGAAGGCACCGCGTCAGCGGCGCGAGGACAGCCAGCCCCAGAGCGGCACCAGACTGCGTTATCACCTAATGCTTAACTGACAGGCATTACGGCAGCTATGCCGGCCCTTTTCATCCCGTGTTACTGCGGATAAGCGACCCAGTCTCCTCCGTTGAGTCGGATCCAAGGCTTGCCTTGATACATCATCACCACCGCATTATCGTTTTCCGAAACCACTGGCGATTGCGGCAGATTATCCGCCAGCACCGACATGTTCACGTTCGGTGCGTTAAAGACCTGGCCATCCACCACACGTGAAACAATCTCCGATATCGCCAACAAACTGGTTGGTGTATCAATGGTCAGCGGTTGCCCTTGATGCGGCGCCTTCATGCCCACAAACTTAATCCCTACCGGGACATGGGTAATGCTTGGGCTCGGGATATCACGCAATCCTGACATTTGCATTTTATCGCCCTGCAGCGCAGCGCCATGCTCCGGCACGACCAATACCATGACGCGACGGCCTGATTTTTCCAGATTAGTCAGGAAGGTATCCAGTTGGTCGAATAGCACTTTAGCGCGTGGCTGCCATTCTGCCGTGCGTGTGCTGCCTAACTCACGCGTACCATCATGCAAGGGGATGAGATTGTAGAAAGTGGCACTACGTGCATCGCTGCTCTTGGTGCGGTCATCCAGCCAGCGCTGCATAAGCTGTCCGTCATTAAACACCGTTGAACCGTCAAACGACGTTAACTCTGGCGCAATGCCCGCCTGCGACATCAGGGGTGCCTGTAAGTTACCTTCTTCACGCAGCTCTTTGAGATAGTTACCAAACACGCCAGTGTGGTCCATCATCAACTCCTGCTTAAACCCAAGCTTGGCAAGGTTATCAAAAAGATAGCAACGCTGATCGGTGGGTTTATACAGATTGGTGTGCGAGGTCTGGCCACAGCTGGCGCGTAATAAACGTATCCCCGCCGGGCCGCTGTAGCCGGTGGCAGAGTTGTAGTTGTTCAGCACAATATCAAAATGCTTCCACAGCGGGTGGTCGCGCAACTGTGCCACATCCATATCCGACCAGGACAAGGAGCAGATGTTGATTACCAGGATATCAAACGGCTGCGAGTCCGCGGGGAGCGCATCCGGGAAATGCGTCACACGTTGTCGCTCACTGTCGTAGAAGCGGTTAAGCCAGGCGGTCAGATTGGCACTGGTAGGGGGGGCCGATTGGTCGAGGCCATCCGGCGCTTTGGCGGTGGAGACTTTGTCATTCAACGCCACTTCCGGCGTAGCCGCTTTGCTTGGTAGCAGGTTCATTGCGGGGCCTGCGATGGTTAAAACGTTGAGCCAAATTAGCATCAACGACACCAGAACAGTGACGCGAATCCACTGGGCAACAAACATATACAGCACCAGCAGCACAAAACCGGCACCGATCATCTCCCAGTTAATAAAGCGTTCCAGCAGATCGAGCAGATAAGCGGCTGAGAATCCCGCCAGTTGGCTGCCCTGGCTCATGATCGAATCCAGCCCCGGCAGCCAGGTATCATGCCAAAACAGGGCAAAACCTATTGGCACAGAAACCCAGTGCCGGATGCGATGCAGACGACGAGAAGGCAATGGGAACAGTAACCACGCCAGAAACACCAAATTGCTTAAGGCATGAAAATTCAGATAGCCATACCACAACAGACCAAACTTGATCAGGAAGTAGAAATTCCAGCCACCGAGACCGCGCCACCACGAACCGTGCAGCGTCGAAGGTTTGTTATCACTCATTACGGTTTCGTATCCGTTTTAGCGGGTTTGCGTTGCCACTGCCCTTCCGATTTCAGCGCACGCAGCGGCAGCAGACGCATCAGCAAACTGGTGCTGCTGCGCGGTAACCAGCGCACAAACAAGGATTTGAGGAACAGTAAAATTAATAACAGCAGGATCGCCACCTGCACCCAATCCATCAGCGTCATCAGTGACGATCTCCATCCAGGTTGAGGGTAATCGGCTGCGGGGTTTGTGCGCGGCGCAGGGTCTCGTCAGGTGCCTGGTGGGTTTGTGCTACCTGCATCGTCACCATCGGTGCTTCACGTTGTGCCATTGGCGTCAGCTGGCGGATTTTATGCACTTCCGACAGGATCTGATTGTCCTCAAACCACACCACCCGGTTGCTAAACAATTCATCGTGCGGCAGCGAAAAAATCGACTTCAGCGCAATATCCAGATCGTTAAAACGACAGGAAGAGAGAAATAAATAGATGCGCTCATTGACCAACGTCACCAGATCGCCGAAACGACGTGGCTTGCAGAGTGTCAAAATTTGCTCGGGCTTTAACTGCGGCACCGGGCGCAGCGCCACCATCAAACCTTTATCATTTTCCGGTAGCAGCGTATTACTCATCAATTGCTGCACCGCCGCACAGAAGTTTTCCAGCGGCAGGAGGCCCTTTTGTTGCAGTGGCTGTAACGCCTGTATTAAGCCCGCAAGATTGGCCGGCACATGGCGAGTAAATTGCTGCCCCTGAATCCCTTCCAGTGTGGTGAGAAAGCGGGACAAACTGGCCGCCGTCGGCACAATGGCAGTCACCCCACACGCCAGCAGCAATCGCTCATCGCTATACCTCAGACTGGTACTGATTTCGCGCACCACAATCTTTAGCGCATTACCTCGCGAGCGGCGCAAACTGTGGACCATTCTGGCCAGTGTATTGATGTCTTGGTTATGGGCCAAATTAAAGATGACAGTTGCCGCATTCGCCTGCTGAGCGCGGGAAAACACGCCTTCATTGTCGCTGAACAGTTGCCACTGGCTGGAGAGCGGCGGCGCACCTTCCAGCACAGCTTCCTGCGCAAGGAACTGATTTTCATCATTCAAACTAAGCGGAATATTTTGTTCCGCCTCATTGGCGGCAATAAATTGATTATCTTTACAACTGAAACGGATAGCGCGATCGGCCAGTAATTTGTCGGCAGAGTACCACCAGTTAATTCGATATTGCCAACTGTCCTGTTGGAACTCTAAATGTGCGACACCATCAAGTTGGCGAAAATAACGCTGTAGATGATTACGTAAGTGAAGAATCGATGCGCCTGACGTAATCAACAGCAAAGTGATTTGTTTTTTGATTAACAAACGCCGCATTCGTTTAACCCAATCCGTGAGTTCATCCTCGGATAATTTACTCCACAGCGCGGCATGACTGTAAAACAGCACTAAGCCACTACGGCTATTCAGTATGCGGGCAAAATCACTCTCCAGACGTTGTAAACCGGCTTTGCTCGCGGGTAAAGAGAACAGCGGAATGCGCACTGGCCCTGAGGCAAGATCGGGGGTAAGCAGCGACTGCGGCTTCTCATCAGCACTGATCAGTGTCGTGGCCTGCTGATGGCTCACCACCTGACGCAACAGCAATCGTGCATCTTCCTGACGTTGACTGGTGATCCAATAAAATCCTGGATTTTGCAGGGTGGTTAATTCCTGCTGAACCTGTTGTAGGCCAAGCGCATAGAGTTTTTTCATATTTGTTTCGCGATCAGAACAATCCAGGCTAGTTTAATATAGACGGCGACAATTGAAACTGTTGAAATAAATAAAACCTGCGCTATCTCAAATGATACTGATTTTGACATGGTGTTGGCTTTTCTTCAGGTTTAGACTTTACAAAAAATAAAATCACATTCCTCCGTTGCTGTTATTGATGGCAAGAAAGTAATGAAAACTGAAAATGCCTTTTCGCTGATCGCTTCCACCAGTGAAGATCAGGATGACATTAATGCTTTGAGCGAAGCCTTTTCTCTAAAGGCCTTTCATTACATTGATATTGCTCGCGAAGAGCGGCTGAATAGCCTACTGACGCGCTGGCCACTGCTGCGTGAATTAACCGCTGCACAGGAGCAGGAACGCTAATGCCGGTCATCGCCCTACAAGGTTTGCGCGGCGGTTGTGGCGCGACATCACTCAGTGCGGCACTCGGCTGGGCACTTAACACATTGCAGGAATCGGTACTGGTTATCGATTTTTCTTCGTCAAATCAACTTGCTGCTCACTTCAACCTCCCGCTCAGCTACCCACAAGGCTGGGTCTCGGCAGTGCTGGAACAGCAGCCGTGGTCGCAGTGCGCGCAGCGCTATCAATCCGGGCTCGATTTCCTGCCCTTTGGCACGCTGAGCCATCAGCAAACCTTAAGTCTGCAGTCCGTTGACGAACAATTTGCGGCGCCGCTGCTCAATGCGCTACCGGCGCTGAAATCACAGTATCGCTGGTTGATCTTCGACCTTCCTGCGGATCTGCTTCCTTGGCAACGATCCTTCGCACTGGCGGCCGATCGTCTGCTGCAGGTATTGTCGCTGGACGCAAACTGTCAGCTGCGACTGCATCACCCGCACTTCTTGCCGCACACCCTGTTTCTGATCAATCAGTTCAATGCCAACAGCCAGTTGCAACAGGATTTGCATCAGCTATGGCTCCGTACGCTGAAAAATCTCATCCCGCAAGTCATTCACCGTGATGAGGCGCTGGCCGAAGCATTGATGATGAAACAGCCGGTGGGCGAATACCGCCCCCACGCGCTGGCCAGTGAAGAGATTAATACGCTGGCGAACTGGTTACTGCTCAATGTTGCTGGCGGTGTCGCGTGAATCCTTTGCGCTGGCTGTTCGTACCCCAGGCGTGGCACGCGTTGCAGCGCCGCGCCCGTTCGGCACGCCAACACGGCGCGGGATTTTTCACCGTCACTCTGCATCTGCTGTGGTGTGTTCTCGCCTGGTCGCTGCTGCGGCTGGAAACCCCCGGTTGGCAACGTATTCTGCAGCAGCGTCAACGCTACTACCCGCAGATTTCCCCGTTGCGTCCGCGTCCATTAGACGTGCTGCGTTACACGCTGCAAAGCCTGTGGCTGCTGCTGGTGCTTCCACTCGACAACAGTGCGCGCAGCGAACGTCAGCGCCTCAATGCGTTCAGCTCGTTATTCCGCTGGCGTCAGCAACTCTATCAGTGGCTCGGTCGTGTGCCTGAACAACTGGCAAAAACGGGCCTGCATCTGCGCGCCGAGCAGCGGTTGCAAAAATTGCCCGCGCCCGTGCGTCAGTTTATGTTTATTGCCGCCGCGATTGCCGCCAGTTTGCTTGCGCTGCTCTGCATTTCGCAGCCGTTTGGTATCACCACGCAGTGTGTTTTTGTATTGCTATTGTGGGGCCTGGCCATGATGGTACGCCGCGTGCCGGGTCGCCTCTCGACTATCATGCTGATCGTCTTGTCCCTCACCATCTCCTGCCGCTATTTGTGGTGGCGCTACACCGAAACCCTTAACTGGGACGATCCGCTCAGCCTGACGTTTGGCCTGCTGCTGATCGGTGCCGAGACCTATTCGTGGACGGTTCTGGTTTTAGGGTATTTCCAGACGCTGTGGCCACTTAACCGCCAACCGGTCTCCATGCCGCCGGAAATGACCTCCTGGCCGAGCGTCGATATTTTGGTGCCCACCTATAATGAGCCGCTCAGTGTGGTGAAACCCACCATTTACGCAGCGATGGGCATCGACTGGCCGCAGGATAAGCTCAACATTTATATCCTCGATGACGGATCGCGTGAGGAGTTCCGCGAGTTTGCCGCTAGCGTGGGCGTGAATTATGTCGTGCGCCCGACCCATGAGCATGCCAAAGCGGGCAACATCAACCATGCGCTGAAAGTGGCCTGTCGCAGTGACTACGTGGCGATTTTCGACTGCGACCACGTTCCCACGCGATCTTTCCTACAGCTGACCATGGGCTGGTTCCTGAAAGATCACCGCTTAGCCATGCTGCAAACTCCTCACCACTTCTTTTCGCCCGATCCGTTCGAGCGTAACCTCGGCCGCTTCCGTCAGACGCCTAACGAGGGGTCGCTGTTCTACGGTCTGGTGCAAGATGGGAACGATACCTGGGATGCAGCATTTTTCTGCGGCTCGTGCGCCGTGCTGCGCCGTACCGCGCTGGATGAAATTGGCGGCATCGCTGTAGAAACCGTCACCGAAGATGCGCATACCTCGCTGCGCCTGCACCGCCAGGGTTACACCTCTGCCTATATTCGTATTCCACAAGCCGCGGGACTGGCTACCGAGAGCCTGTCAGCGCACATCGGCCAGCGTATTCGCTGGGCGCGCGGTATGGTGCAAATTTTCCGTCTGGATAACCCGCTGTTTGGCAAAGGCTTAAAACTGGTTCAGCGGCTGTGCTACGCCAATGCCATGCTGCACTTCCTGGCCGGGATTCCTCGTCTGATCTTCCTGCTGGCTCCGTTGGCGTTTCTGCTGTGCCACGCCTACATCATCTATGCACCTGCACTGGCGATTGCGATTTACGTCTTACCGCATATGGTGCACACCAGCCTGACCAACTCACGGATTCAGGGACGCTGGCGTCACTCGTTCTGGAGTGAGGTGTATGAAACCGTATTGGCGTGGTACATCGCTCGTCCTACCACCGTCGCGCTGTTCAACCCGCATAAAGGCAAATTCAACGTCACCGCAAAAGGCGGTTTGGTTGAAGAGCGTCATCTCGATTGGGTGATCACCAAACCCTATATGATGCTGGTGCTGCTGAACATTGCTGGCATTGTTATGGCCTTCTGGCGCATGGCGTACGGCCCCGCCAATGAGATGCTCACCATCTGGGTGAGCTTGGTGTGGGTGGCCTACAACATGATTATTCTGGGTGGCGCCGTGGCGGTCTCCGTCGAGGCGCGCCAGATTCGAGAAGCCCACCGCGTGGAGATCGCCATGCCGGCCGCCATCGCACGTCAGGATGGTCACATGGTGCCCTGCACGTTACGGGATTACTCCGACGGCGGTGTTGGCGTTGAACTTCGCGAAGCCGATGCGTTAAAGGAAGATGAACCCGTCTGGCTGTTGCTACGCCGTGGTCAGCAAGAGTTCAGCTTCCCTTGCCAGGTACAGCGTGTGTTTGGTCGCCGCGCCGGGATTCGCCTGCATCAGCTTTCCACGCGCCAGCATATCGAATTTATTCAGTGCACCTTCGCCCGTGCCGATACCTGGGCGCTCTGGCAGGACGGCTTCCCGGAAGACAAACCGGTACAGAGCCTGGCCGACATTATGGTACTGGGATTCAAAGGCTATCTGCGTCTGGCGGAGTATGGCCCTGCCCCGCTACGCCGTATTTTCCGCACCCTGACGATGCTGGTGAGCTGGCTGGTTTCACTGCTGCCACAGGGCATTAGCCGCACACCTGCGGCAATCAAAACCGATTTCACCTAAGTTGATGATATAACCATGACGAGAAAACTGAGCTGGTTCACCGCCCTGCTATTGGGTACTGCAACGCTGGCGCAGGCTGCTGCACCGCAGCCCACTGCGCCCGAAGCACCTCGCGCCGCCGCACAGACGTCGTTGCCGGTGGTCAGTCAACCGTTTGATGCCAATGCGCCTCTGCGTGACAGCCAGTTGCTGTTCAACCAGGTTGCGCCACCGCCGGGCAGTATGACGCTGCGCGGGACGGAACCCACCAGCCAGATTGAGTTTGGAGTGCGCAGTGATGAAGTCGTCACACGCGCCTTGTTAACGCTCAACTACCGCCCTTCACCGGCGCTGATCCCCATGCTGTCGCAGCTCAAGGTCTATCTCAACGACGAACTGGTCGGCCTGGTCACGGTCACGGCGGACCAACTCGGCAAAGAGAATCAAACCCAGCTAGCTATCGATCCGCGCTTCATTGGTGACTTCAACCGCGTGCGCCTGGAGCTGGTTGGGCACTATGCTAACGTGTGTGAAAACCCCGCCAACAGCACCATCTGGATGGATATCGGTAAAGAGAGCAAACTCGATCTGACGCTGCAAAAGCTGCCGCTGAAGAATGACCTTTCGCATTTCCCGGAACCCTTCTTTGATGCGCGTGACAGCCGTCCGCTGCAATTGCCAATGGTCTTCAGTACCGCGCCAAACTTGGTGCAGCAGCGTGCCGCAGGCATGCTCGCGTCCTGGTTCGGCAGCAAAGCGCAGTGGCGCGGTCAGTCGTTCCCGGTGCTCTATAACCAGCTTCCTAAAGAGCAACATGCGGTGGTGTTCGCTACCAACGATCATCGTCCTGACTATCTGAAAGACCTGCCACCGGTGGAGAAACCCACGGTGGTGATGGTGAGCCAGCCCGATAACCCGTATGAAAAAATGCTGCTGGTTTTAGGGCGCGACGATAACGACCTGCTGACGGCGGTAGAAGGTATCGCGCAGGGCGAACTGCTGTTGCGCGGTGACACCTCAACCATCGACAGCGTGAAATTGCTGGCACCCCGCCAGGCCTATGATGCCCCAAACTGGGTGCGCACCGATCGCCGCACTACCTTTGCTGAATTGACGCAGTATCAGAACCAGCTTCAAGCTGATGGCCTGCAACCTAACCCCATCAACCTGACCCTGAACCTGCCGCCCGATCTGTTCCTGGTGCGCGCGCGCGGCATCGATATGGATCTGATCTACCGCTACACCTCACCGATACAGCAGGACGGTTCGCGCCTGGCGGTGCATCTGAATAATCAGTTCATGCAAGATTATCCGCTGACGCCGAAAGATACCGCCGGGCAGCAGATTATGCATATCCCCTTGCTGCAAGGCTTACAAGACAGTAGTCGTCAGTTGACGATTCCTGCACTGCGTCTCGGCGTGGTGAACCAATTACGCTTCAACTTCGACTACGCCAACACCTTCATTGGTGGCACGGCCGATGGTCGCTGTGAGACCGTGACCGCTGTCGGCCATCATGTGGTCATCGACGATAATTCCAGCATCGACTTCTCCGGCTATCGCCACTACATCGAGATGCCGTCGCTGGGTGCGTACGCCAACGCCGGTTTCCCTTACAGCCGCTACGCCGATCTGGCGCAGACGCTGGTGTTAGTACAGCCGAAGCCTGACAACGGCGAAGTGAGCACCATGCTGAATGCGCTGGGTGCCATCGGCGCACAGACCGGCTATCCGGCACTGCGCGTGCAAATGAGTGACGACTGGAACAAAGCCAAAACCACCGATGCTGACGTGCTGATGATCGGCAGCATCCCGCAGGATCTGCAGGATGACAAAAAGATCAATGCGCTAGTCGAGGCGGCACGCAGCTGGATTAACATGCCATCACGTCCGATCACGGCGCAAAACGTGCCGATTTCTGCCAGTGACCGCAAAGTCGAAAGCCAGACGAAGATCAGCTCGCGCGGTCCAATGGGCGCCATTGTGGGATTCCAGTCGCCCTTTAATGACCAGCGGAGCGTGGTTGCCCTACTGGCTGACAGCCCGCGTGGCTGGGACCTGCTCAACAATGCCCTGCTCGACAGCGGCAAACGGGCCGCTATCTTCGGTTCGGCCACCATTGTGCGTGAATCGGGTGTCACCAGCGTACGCGTCGGTGATACCTACTTCGTAGGCCATCTGCCGTGGTGGGAACGCCTGTGGAACCTGCTGGCGACGCATCCGGTATGGCTGGCGATTTGTGCCGTTATCGTGGTGGTGCTGTTTGCGTTGATGGCATGGCGCCTGATGCGGATGGTCAGCCGTCGCCGCTTGGCCGAGCTGGAAGATGATGAATAAACTGCCGCTCGGGCTGCTGATTGCCAGCATCCTTGCGGGCCCCGGCGTCGCAGCCGACGGCCCGCAGGTTTCTCCGGTCGCCTGGCTGTTAATGCAGATTCGCACCGGTGAATCCACCAACAAATATGATTTGGTGCAGCAGTCGCTCTATCGTCTGGAGAAAATCGATCCTGACAATCCCCAGGTGCTGGCGGCACAAATCCGCATGGCACTGCGTCAGGGCGATCAGGCCAAAGCGCAAAAGCTGCTGGATGAACTGAAAAGCGTGGCACCGAACGATATCGCCACTCGTGAATCTGAAACCGGTTTGCGCTTGATGAGCGCAGAAGGGCGACAACAGCTGCAGCAAGCGCGCTTGCTGGCGACAGCGGGGCGCACAGCGGAAGCCAAAACCGCCTGGGATGCCCTGTTCCATGGCGTGTTCCCTGATGTGAACACCGAACTGGAGTATTGGCGTTTGGTCGCACGTTTACCGGGCCAGCAGCAAAGCGCCTATCGTCAGTTGCAGGGGTTGGAACAGCGCTATCCCGGCAATATCGGCGTAGAGCTGCAACTGGCGCGCATGGCGTTTGATAATAATCAACCTGCTGAAGCCTTGACGCAGTTGCGTCAACTCGCCAATCGTGACGGTGGGCGCGAGGCAGCTTCCGAGCTGTGGTTGCAACAGATCCACAATCAGCCGGTCAGCGATGGCAGCGTAGCCAGCCTGAAGCAATATCTGCAAGTGTTTACTTCAGGTGATGCACAACAGCGTGGTGAAGAAGAGCTGGCGCGGCAGCAAAAGCTGTTAGCCGATCCGGCCTATCGCGAACGTATGCGTGGTCTGGCACTGGTCGATGCTGGCGGCGGTGCGAATGCGATTGCTGCACTGGCCGCCGCGCTTAAAGCCAATCCCAATGATGCCGAGTTGATGGGGGCTATGGGCCAGGCACAGGCGCGTGCCAACAATCGCGCACAAGCCATCAGTTGGTTGCAGAAAGCCATTCAGGCTGGACAAGCCAGCACCCAGATTGGCAAGTGGCAGTCACTGCTGCAGACCAACCGCTATTGGTTGGCGATCAACCAAGGTGATGACGCGCTGAAAAAAGGCGATGTTGCTGGCGCAGAACGGCAATACCGCAGTGCGCAGGCCATTGATAGCCGCGACAGCTGGGCATTGATTGGCCTCGGCGATGTCGCCCAAGCGCGCAAAAATGCCGCGCAAGCGGAGCAGTACTGGCAACAGGCGCGGCGTATTGATGGTAGCAATACCACCGCGATACGCCGACTGGCTGCGCTCTATCAACAGCAATCGCCTGCCCGCGCCATGGCGTTTATCAATGCCTTGCCCGCCGCGCAGCAGCGTTCGCTCGCGGATACGTTGCGTTCGTTGCGCAGTGACAGCCTGCGGGCTGAAGCGGATGCGCTGGCGCAACAGGGCCAGTGGCACCAGGCCGTCGTGAAATACCGCCAGGCCTCGCAGGACAATCCCAACGACATTTGGCTCTCCTATCGTCTGGCGGGTGCGCTACGCAACAGTGGCGAAGAAGTTCAGGGTGCGCAGGTGATGGACGCCATGGTACGCCAGCATCCACAAGAACCCGCGGCGCTCTATGCGTGGGCGTTGTGGCTCTCATCGGGCGATCAGGATGACGCGGCATTGGCCGCACTACACCGCGTGCCAGAAACCCGCTGGGACAGCAATATGCATGAGCTGGCGGATCGTTTAACACAGGATAAAGTGTTCGCTCGCGCCACCGATCTACGCGCTAATGGCAACGAACCCGCTGCGCGGGCGCTGCTGCAACAGCAACCCGCCTCAACTCGACGTGACATCACATTGGCAGACTGGGCGCTGGAGCGCGGCGACGCGAAAGCTGCGCTGGCGAGTTATCAGCGCGTACTGCAGCAGGATGCCACCAATAACGACGCTGCGCTGGGCCGCATCGAAGCACTTATCGCTCTGAAGCGCAAAGACGAAGCACGCACAGCGCTGCACGCTTTACCCTCTAGCGTGGCGCAGCAAAATATCAACAGCGGTCGCCGTGTGGCGCTGGCCTGGCAAAACAGCGGCGATGCGGTACGTGCGCAGCAGCTGTTCAATGATTTAAAAACGCGTGCCGCCAAAGAAGCCCCGTCGCAAAGCAAAGCACTGGTGTATCGCGATGCCGCGCGGTTGGAAATGCAGCAGCAACAGCCTGAGGCGGCGCAGCAGGATTATCGCCTGGCAATGGCGGCCAGCGGCATCAGCACCGACGCGCCACAGGATAACGACAGCTATACCCGTCTGACGCGCAACAACGCCAGTGATGACTGGCTGAAGCGCAGCATTCGCAGCGACGCGGCCGATCTTTATCGTCAGCAGGACACCACCTTCACGCTGGAACAGGATTACTCGCGTGATAAGGGTAACGGCGGCACGTCCGATTTCACTGCACACACCACCATGATGCAGGCCGAAACGCCGCTGGCAGACGGGCGCAGCTTTGTGCGCGTTGATCATGTATTGGTCTCGGCAGGTACCTTCTCCACCACCAATGGTAGCCACAGCGAACGTTTCGGCAGTTGCAACGACGATAATTCGGGTGGTTGTAGCCGTGATTTCAAACAGCGAGACGAAGGCACCGCGATGGGTGTGGGCTGGCATAACGATCGGTGGTCAGGGGATATTGGCACCACGCCGCTTGGCTTTGAAGTGACCAACTGGGTGGGTGGCTTAAGCTGGAAAACCGATGTCAAAGACCTTGGGGTGACTTTCACCGCCTCCCGCCGTCCGATCTCCAGTTCGCTGCTGGCGTATGCTGGTGCGCGCGATCCCGCCACCAACGGCGGAAAAACCTGGGGCGGCGTGGTGGCAACCGGTGGTTCAATTGGGCTGAGTTATGATCAGGGCGGCGCGAATGGCGTGTGGGCGGATATCAGCGCCCATCAACTTACGGGTGAAAACGTTGCCGATAACAGCCGTGAACGTCTTATGGCCGGTTACTACTACAAGCTCATCAACGAGGACAATCGTCGTGCGACGCTGGGCCTGAATAGTATGTTGTGGCACTACCAAAAAGATCTGAGCGATTACACCTTCGGCCAAGGCGGCTATTACAGTCCACAGCAGTATTTCTCGCTCTCCGTACCGGTCACTTATCGGCAGCGCACCGAGAACTGGTCGTTTGATCTCGGGGGTTCGGTTTCCTGGTCACAATCGCAAACTGACGGCCAGCAGCGTTACCCGGTCAACCCAGGCTTCACTTTGGCCTCCAATCCGACTTCTGACAGCAGTTCCGGCAACGGCTTCGGTTATACCCTGCAAGCGCTGGTGGAGCGGCGTCTCACGCCACACTGGTCGGTGGGACTGGCCATGGATATCCAGCAGGCGAAGGATTACACCCCCAGTCATGGCCTGATTTATATGCGCTATTCAATGGGCGGCTGGAACGGCGATATGGATATGCCACCACAGCCACTTGAGCCGTACGCGGATTTTAAATAGTCGACACGACTCGATGATGACTGAATGATGAACCCGGTTCGATAGCCATCATGGGGGTGACTAAAGTGCACCGCCCTGATGTGCCGAATCCATCGAGTGGCTATTTGCTTTGCAACTCTCGCATCATGGCGGCGCGCAAAATCGCATTCAAACGCGTCTGGTAACCTTTTCCTGGCGCTTTCAGCCACTCCAGCACATCGGCATCAATTCTCACCGAGGCTTGCGTTTTTATTGGACGATAGAAGCGGCCGCGCGTTGCTGTGCTCCAGAAGGTGTCGTCTAACGGCGCAATGTCCTCAAAATCAATCTCACCGTCCGCTTTTTGACTCAACGACTCCAGTTCCGACTGCTGTTTATCCGTAAGCGGCGGCAGTTCACTGCGTTTAAATCTGACTTTGCTCATAACGCCTCCTCTCATTTCGCGTTGCAGACCGAGCACTGATGATCCTGACAATTTCGGTGCCCTGTTCAAATCTAACCGTATGGGCAACCAATACTATGAGGTAACCCGACACACTACCCAACGTCTGCCAGCGATATTCGCCGTTTTCAACGCGATCCTGGCAAGCGATGTGATAAGGGTCATCAAAGACTCTGGCAGCAATTTCAAAGCTGATGCCATGCTTGCGGATGTTGGTTTCCGCTTTGATGGTATCCCATTCAAACTCCAATTCCGTTTGCATTTTAGCATACACTTTTGTCTATACATTTTAGCATGACAAATTCACATGTATGATTGTCGCCCAGCATTGATCATGATCAATTAGCGTAAACAAATTGTCGTGAGAAAGAGAAAAAACGAGAGCTGCTACGTGAAATTCAGAAATAAAAAAGCCGCACTTCATCAATGAGGTGCGGCTTTTAAGATTGCGCGACGCTGCGTCGCGGCCTGGAAATACTTAACGCTTTTCCTGATACGCCAGCCAGGTCAGTAACTGCAAGCTGGCGGAGAAGTAGTTCTGATCCGGCGCTAAGCGATCGCTGAGATAACCGGTTTGATTCAGGGTTAAGTCACGCACCGCCAGCAAACCGCCGTCCATATTGTATGGCGCAGGGGTGTTGGCGAGCACATCAAACCAGGCCGGTGTTGTCTGGCGAGCATAGCCCTGCCAGACGCGCTGGAACGGCACCAGACGCAGGCTTTGCGGGTCATACCACCAGATATTCAGCGGAACACGAATCGCATCGTAGCTGAAGCGATTGGAGTACCCCACCGCTGGAGCCACCGAACCATCGGCATTCAGCGCTACCCAATCCAGCGGCAGACCGGTTTTGCCAAAGTGCATATCACCCAGCAATTCCATGCCGTCATCGATAAGGTTATTCCACACGCGCAGGTGACTGCGGTCGGCAAACTCCTGCCATGCGGCAAACAGGAAATACGAGGGATTGAGCACGACATAGCTGTTTTTGTTGAAGCCCTGTGCGCCAGGCAACATTACCGTGTGGCCACCAAAAGTGATCACGTTGTGTTTGACGATGGCGCGCTGAATACGGTCAGAGGTTGACTGGTAATCACCACCCCATTTTTGGCCCGCGCGCTGCAGTGCCCACGCAATCAACACATCGCCATCGGAGGCGTTGTTCTTGTCGGCGACGGGATCGGCAGCACCCGGCGTGTAGCGCCAGTAGAACAGGTCATTCTGCGAATTACGCAAATGCGTGCGTGTCCACTTCCACAGCAGATCAAAAGTGCTGCGGTCATCATTGGCCACGGCCAACAACATGCCGTAGCCCTGACCTTCGGTATGGCTCACATTATTGTTGGCCGTGTCGCTGATACGACCATCACTGCTCATAAAACGGCTCTTATACGTACTCCAGCCATCTGCGGCCGCCTGGGCGCTAAAAAACATCACCATGAAACACAGCATCCATTGACGCCAGAACCGCAACACTCTCATCACAGCATCCTATTGATATCGATAATGCAGCGTACCGCCGTCAAGTTTCTCAAATGTGACCGGTACGGCAGCGCTACCGCCTTGTGCCTGCAACCACTGTGCATACACACCCGACAGCACGGCACTCAGCGCCAACTGCCAGCGTTCAGCATCCACATGGGTGTCGCCCTGCGGCAACGCGTGATGCTGAATCAGAATAGCGTTTTCCAACGGCTGCAGTTGGGTAAAGCCCCAGTTGAAGCGCGCCAGCTGCAAATTAATTTCGCGCTCCAGATCTTGCACGGTGCGCGCTTCCGCTAAAGGATAGCGCGCGGCCAACGAAGCGCCCACGTCCATGAGAAAGCCTTCCGCTTCCTCACCCGCATTATTCAGCATGCTCTCAATCATCACGCTGACCAGATCGAACCAGCCTGGCTGATGTGGATGACTGATACGCGCGGTTACTTGCTCACTCATTAGTTATCTCCGAACATGTAGCGTAAGTACAGATTGGCTGTGCTTTCGTTGTAATCGCCAAAGGTGTCGTAGCCTAACTGACCGCCCACAATGACATCTTTGTTAATTTTGTAATCTGCACCAGCATGCACGTTGTAACCAATACCGTTTTTGCTTCCACCACTGTAATAAGCTTCTTTAGCAAAACCGTCTGTTACCATCTCATTCATGAAGGCCTGCAAATCAGGATTGTTAGGGAAGTAAGCACTCTTATCCTGACTGTAAGATTGATAACCCACCGAACCACCGACTTTCAGACTCAAATCATCATATTTACGGGTGTAATCAACCGGGAACGAAATGGATGCGTAATCCTGAGGACTGAAATATCCACCCTGGCCGTAGCTGTAGTAGCTAAGGTTTTTGGAGAAGTCCATCCAGGAGACACTCATACCGGCTTTCAACTCACGATCTTCGGAGTGGAGTGGTCGAATATAAGCACCTGCGTTCGCTTGCAGGCTCTTGTTGCTCGCAACGTTGTTACCCAGGTAACTGTAGGCACCTGCACCCGCATAGAAACCTGCATCGCCATTGTCATAGCTCAGCAACGCATTACCGCCGTTCTTGGTCACACGACCCCATGTTTCCCCTGTCAGTGAATCTTTAACACCCACATAAGAAAGCAAGCTGTCTGTTACTGCTCGGCGTTCACCCGTCAAGATCAGGGTCAAATAATCCGTCAGTTTGGGCGCCCACTGAACACCGCCAACCAACGTACTGAGATCCTGGCCTAGCGGCGTGCTGCCCAAATCAATTTTATAATTGTCGCCCTTCAGCGCCATGCTCAGCTCAACGCCAGAAGCATTCTGTGAATCTGTCGAGTTGGATCCCGCTTGAGTCAGACTCGGTTTCAGTGAAGAGGCAATCAGATAATTCTTCACATCCTGATGGGTGTTAAGCCAGTTCAGATTGCTGGCGCCAGTTGACGTCAGAGGATTGAGGTCATCAAAGGTGATCCCCGCCAAATCGGTTGTCGTGGCACCGTATTTTGTCAGTAAAGTTTGCAGAGCCGTGCTGGTTGTCGTGGCATTCCCTTCATTGTTGATGGTCGTGACCATGTTCTGCACGGCATTCGACACGGCATTGCTACCAAAGCGTCGCCATGCATCGCCACTCGCCGATCCCGCGCTGAGTGAAACCGGCGTCACGGTGAATTCAAAGCGAGAATCGCCAAATGGCGAAGTCGACCATGTCAGTGGTGCTTTCGCTTCGGTCAGTTTACTCAGGCCAGACTCACCATCTCGACCACGAATCTGCACGCCACCAATCGCCCAAGAACCGGTTTTTTCTTGCAGATCATCCATCATATTGTCGATCTGACGTAAAGTCTGGCTCTGCTGAATAGCTGGCGTGTTGCTGGCCAGTGTTGTCCCTGTCGCGCTGCTGGTCACATCCGGCGAGTTTTGCCATGGCATCACAGCACCATAAGCGGACGGTGAACGCCCGACTGGCGAACTGCCGCGATTGATAAATGGATTGTCTGCCAGCCCCAACCCCCCCACGCTTGGGGTGTTACCATTGGTCGCGCCTTGCAGGCCAATCAACTGGCCACGCGCACTGCGCAGATAGCTCATGGCCTGCGCATGCTCACCGTTGGCTTCTGCCACGCGCGCTAACAGCAGCTGGCGATCTGGTGACTGCTCGCTATTCAGGCCACGCGTCAAAGTATTGGCTTTGTTCACATCGTTATTGGCCAGCGCCACGTTGATGGCCCCGGTACGCGCATCTTGCGTCGGCGTATCCTGCGTCATCAGGTAGTCGTACACCACGCCCGCTTCTTTATTCATCTTGCCGGACTGATACAGTCGCGCCATGGCAAACATCAAATCACGGTTCTGCGGATCGTGTTGCAGCGCACCCACCAGCTTGTCATATGCGGCGGCATACTGTTTCTGCTCACGCAGACGATCCACTTCGTTGATCACATAGCCGTTGCGAATCCCCGCCAGCTGCGTCGGTGTGCTGCGTGACTGCAACTCTGGGCTGCTGAGGAAGCTCTGCGCTTCGGTATTGAGACCTGCCTGATTAAGCACCGCGACCTGTGCCGCATAATCACCGGCATTGCCTTGGATGCCACGCTGCATATTGCTACGCACCACAGAAACCGCCGTGGTGAGGTCGCCCGCTTTCGCCAGCTTCTGGGCCAGGTTACCGGCATCCACAGGATTTGATGGCGGTGAAGCCGCCAACGCACGTAGTGTGTTAGCCGCCGCTGCATTCGAACCCTGCGCCAGATATTGATCGGCGGTGGTCATCTGCAGATTGAAATTCACACGCTGCGCCAGTTCGCGCATATCGCTGCTTTTACTGCCGTTAGGAATGCGCGACAGCAGCAGACTCGCCTGCTGCCAGGCACCGCTTTCGCTGGCGTTCAAGGCACCCGCATAGAGTTCAGCAGTGCTCGCCCCGGTGCGCATTGATGGCTGCATGATATTAGCGGCCATCATGTTGTCACCCTGCGCACGATAGATACGCGCAAGATCCAGACGCAGCCAACCATCGTTTGGATAGCGCTGAATCCCGCTGTTCAGGGTGGCAATCGCCGCACTGTTGTTGCCTGCGGCTAACTCGCGCTTCGCCTGGGCACGAATCGGGTCGGTGCTGTTACCACGCGGCGCCACGCTTTGACGCACGCTATCCGGCAGAGAGGCCAGCAACGTATTCGCCTCGGCGCTCCGGTTCTGCTGGCGCAGTACGTAGAACAGCCCTTCTTTGGCGTTACGGTTATCGGGATCGCTCTGCAGGATGGAACGATAGGTCTGCTCCGCCTGGTCCAGTTGATTACTGCGGCGCTGCACATCGGCGCGGAACAGCTTAGCTGAAACGCCTTTCTCGCCCTCCGCCTGGGTCAGCGGCTCACTCAGTGACAGTGCCTGTGCACTATCACCATTTTTCAAAGCCTGCTGCGCGGTCGCCAACTGGGCATAGAAGCGCGCATCGGACGCTTGTTTCTGGCGGGCTTCGCTCTGATCGCCGCCCATCTGCGCGGCGCGCGTCAGGTAATCGGCAGCTTCGGCGTAACGCCCAGCTCGCTGTGCCACATAGCCCATACCGGCCAAGGCATCCGCATCCTGCGGGTTAGCTTGCAGCACTTTCTCAAAGTTGTTCTGCGCGTTGCTGACATCACCACTGTTAAGCGCCGTAAAGCCCGCGCCCTTCTCAGCCCCGCCGACATTTTTGCGGTAGTAATCCATCACCGCGTTATCTTGCGGATGGCGCTGCTGCCAGGTTTGGTACAGGGAGGCATCTGAAGCTTGTGGGCCGAGCCACAGCAGCGCCTGACGTAACGAACGGTCGGCTTCTTTGTTGCCATCGGCCAGCCCTGCCAACACATCAATCCCTTGGCGACGGGTTGATTCCTGATAAGTCATCGCCTTACCCAGCGCCAGTTTTGCGCCAGTATCCTGCGGATGATCGGCAGAGAATTGACGCAACGCTTCAACCGCCTGCGGCAGCAGGGAACGGTCACCCGCCATCGTCAGATAGTACTCAGCCGCCACGCTCGGTGGTGGCTCATTGCCGTTAAAGGTATTGCGCCAGGTTTGCAGCGAAGCCGCGATATTGCCGCTGCGTGCCTGCTGGCGTGCCAGAGACAGCTGCGCCTGCGGAATGGTTTGCAGCTGACGCGCATTATCCAATTCGCTGAGGTGTGGATCGTTCGGTGAGGCCGCACTGAGACGCGCGCGCCACTGTGCCGCTTCCGCCGTGCTTCCACTCTGCTGGGAATAGAGCGCCAGCAGATAAAGAGCCTGAGTGTTGTTCGGCTCCACCATCAACACTTTTTGCAGCGAAGATTTGGCTAAATCGTCATGGGCTTTCTGATGCCAGTAAGCCGCCTGATCGAACAGCGCTTGTAACGCAGGATTGGTGCTCTCTGCCGCCAACAGCGGCTGAGAGAGCGTCAGCGCCCCGCCCAAAATCAGGGCATGGCGAATACCGGCACTTAACAGATTTTTTTTCATTGTTTTTATCCTTACTTCTTGCCGGACTTGCTATCAGCTTTCGGGTTGAGACGTCGCCATGCATGACGTTTCAACATCGCCCAGGCACTACCACCGACCAGCGCAGAAAGCAGCAGTGCCGCCAGCGCCATCAACACGGAGTGCTGGTTGGCATACCACACCACCATCATGTACCACGGCATTTCCCCGCTCGGGAATTGCGGCCCCACGCGGAAACTACGAATACCGTTCTCATCGGTAATGATGGCGGTATCGCCACGAATACCTGCGTTGATACGCGCCGAATTAAGGTCTTCATGCAGACGCAGCAGCTGTTGATCGCTGGTTGCTACCGTCATCACCACCAGGCGATCGGCATTCCACGGCGATCGGTAGCTGACAAAGCCACGCCACGCTTCGTTAGAGGAGAAGTAACGGTCGGCATCCAGTTGCTGAAGATTCCAGTCACCGGTTAGCCAGCCACGCAGCTTGTCCCACGTCGTGGGCTCTTTCACCCCCAGCGTGTTACCGCTGGTTTCATACGGCGTGTTGGCCAGCATCTGCTGATTGAATTCACTGTTCTGCGTGGTGCTCACCGCCAGCAGATCGCTGTCCTGCAAGCGCGTCAAATTGGTACCGCCATTCGGCAGGCCAAACAACACCTGGTTCTGCACCAGTGGCACACCGGTCGCATTACCCGCACGAGAAGACATATCCAGCAGCGTGGAGATCTCCGCGTCGGTGGGTTTTTCCGGCAACAGCAATGTGGTCTGCGAGAAGTCCGCCAGACGCGAGAACGGGAACGACGCGCCGACGAAGTACGACAGGTTCGGCAGCATGGTGAAGTGACGCGTGTGGCTCAGATCGATCCACGAATCATCTTCAATACGGCTCTTGATGTTGTTGTTCAGCAGCACGCCGCATGGCGCATCCGCTTTCGGCTTGATGTTGAAATACAACGCCAGCTGGTTATCACCGTAAATCAGGTACGGCTCCAGCTTCAGAGTGTAATGCTCCTGACGGGCGTCACCGCCCAGACGATGCCATGCGCTTTCCAGCAAACCGACTTTATTCACGGTCAGGTTGCGCAGGAAGGTGCCGTTAATCATCACGTTAAGGAACGATTTGTTCTCATCAATCCAGCTTTCTGACGGGAAGCGATAGTGCAGTTCCACCGGAATGGTGTCGCCATCCCACATAAACAGGTCCGGCGCAGCGCGGAAATTCACGCTCAGCGCATCGTGCCAGATGCCGGTGGTGGTCAGACTCTGATCTTTACGCAGCAGCTCGCTCAAACGCACTGGGCGGCTGGTGTTGATCCAGCGCGGCGCGTCATACGGCTTACGCAGGCCAATCGGCTGCGGCTGTACGTTTAGGCTGCTGGCATCGGTCGCCAGCGGTTGCGTGGTCAAGCGGTTGGCCGCCTGACGCAGCTGGGCATCGTCCGCGCCAACCACTAACAGCAGTTTGTACACCGGGTTGTTCGGGTTATCAATCACCTGCAGCAGCGGACCGTTGGTCGCTGGCAAGGTCACAGAACCGATTTTGTCACCAGGATGACCAATCAGAATACCATTATGCTCAGGCAAATCGCCACGCACCACCGGGAAACGGATACCGCGATAATCAGATTGGATGCCCATCCACGATGCCACTAACGCCGCTGCGCTGATGCTGTCCGGCGTGGCATTGGCAGTAAAACCAAAGGTCACGCTGGCGGGCGTCATGCGCTGTGCATCCATAAACGGACGCGGGAAGTTGCGCAGGCTGGTGCCGATATTCAGCTGCTGGCCTTCAAGACTCAACGTGGTTTTCGGCAGAATCGAGACTTGGTACTGCTGTGCACTCTCTTTTTCGCACAGCAGTTTGTCTGCATCGTTAATTTTGAAGCTCAGGTTGTTGCTCGACACCACCATCGCGGCCGGAATATCCAGCTGATAGTCGCTGACATCGCTGTCACTCGAACCTAATGGCAACGTCCCTAACGGCTGGCCGTTCAACATCAATTGCAGTGAGGTGTTGCGTGCCGCTAGAGCGGCAGAGACGCGCAGCGACAGATTGAGGTGCGCATTGGTGATCACTTCATCACTGGGCAACGTGAAGACAATCCCGGATTGCAGCTGGCCGCCGGTCAGGGTTATCCCCTGAGGCTGGCCCATTTGCGCCACAGAAATCGTGCTGCTGACTGGCTGGTTCAGCATCGCGCTGGCCGCAGCCGTCTCAACAGGGGCCGCGGGAGTCACCGTCGGCAACACCATTTCAGGTGCGGGCGCATCGCTCACCGCTGGGGTATCCGTCGCGGCAGGAGTTGCGGGTGCATCGTTAGCTGGCGTGTTTTCTACCGGCGCATAAGGCGTGGCACCTGCGGCTTGTTGCAGCTGGCTATCGGCTTCGCTTTGAATACCTTGCGGCGGCGGCACGTTGGACAGCGCGGAGCTATCCTGCGTGACCGCTGGCGTTTCTGCCCAGGCAGGCGCGAGCATCAGCGCCGTTGCCAGCGAGCTTGCCAGCAACGTTTGCGTCAAATTCTTCATGCTGCGCTGTCCTCATTTACGGCGGCCTGGTTGTCACGCTTACGCTTCTCACGGCGATCTTTCCAGGTCAGCCAGAACAGCTCAAATACGGTACGAATAATGGTGCCGAGTGAAACCAGCGGGTTGTCCTGCTTGTATTCCGGCTGAATCCACGCGTCCGCACGTGCCAGCACAACACGCACTAGTTCACGGCGGCGTGCCAGCGGCATATCGCCAAAGCGCAGACGGATACTCTCATCATCACCGGAGATTTTGCTGACGGGAATGGTGATAGCCCCTGATTTCAACAGCAGATCAATCTCTTCAATTTCATCGTGTTCATGGCGATTATCTGGTGCATCCAGCTGCGCACCGCCCATCGACAGGTCGCTGGTTTGAGTGCGTGAAGAGATGCCGCTGGCGTAATGGATCACCGCAGGAATCTGCACTTCAATACGGATGGTTTTACGCACCTGCTTGGTTTCACGCGCCACGGCAATCGCGGCCATCAGGATGATCAGGCTGAACACCGCCCAACCCACGTTGAGGGCGATAACATAGGGGTCAACACCGAAGTAATCATGTGCCGTTGCACGTACCACACCCGCGACGATACCAATCGTCAGCAGCACCGCGACAATCACATGCGGACGGACGATGTGGAAATCGAAGAAGCCTTGATCCAGCAAGCCCCCTTTATCCGTTACGTTAAATTTACCGCGCTTAGGTGCCAGCATGGTTAACAGCGTAGGGATCACGAGGTGGAAGCACATGACGGTTTCGTAGATTTCACCCCAGAAGGTGTAACGGAACTTGCCGTTCATGCGCGAGTTGACGTAGAGCGACATCACCAGATGTGGCAATACGTAGGCAAAAATCAGCGACGCCGACGAGTGAATGATGTTCAGGTTAAACAGCAGATACGCCAGCGGCGCGGTCAGGAATGCCACACGCGGCAGACCGAACTGGAAGTGCAGCATGGCGTTGAGGTAGCACAGACGCTGCTGCCATTTCAGACCACGGCCAAACAGCGGGTTATCGACACGGAAAATCTGCGTCATCCCACGCGCCCAGCGGTTACGCTGAACCACGTGCAAGCCCAAACGCTCTGTGGCCAGCCCAGCAGCCAGTGGGATCGCCAGGAACGCGGAGCCCCAGCCCAGACGCTGCATCTTCAGTGCAGTATGCGCATCCTCGGTCACGGTTTCCGTCGCGAATCCACCAATTTCTTCCAGCGCGCTGCGGCGAATCACCGCACAGGAGCCGCAGAAGAAGGTCGCATTCCAGTTATCGTTACCCTGCTGAACCGGGCCGTAGAACAGTGCACCTTCGTTCGGGATGCTGCGCGCAGCGCGCAGGTTACGCTCAAACGGATCGGGCGAGTAAAAGTAGTGCGGGGTCTGTAGCAGTGCCAGCTTGGGATCTTTCAGGAACGGACCCACTGTCGCCTGCAAGAAGGCGCGCGTCGCCACGTGGTCACAGTCAAAAATACAAATCAGCTCACCTTTGGTGATTTTCATTGCATGGTTGAGGTTACCGGCTTTCGCATGGCGGTTATCATCACGCGTGATATAACCCACGCCAACGTCAGCGGCGAAAACTGCAAACTCACTGCGCTTACCGTCATCCAGCAAATAGACCTTTAACTTGTCGCGCGGATAATCAATACACTGCGCCGCCAGTACTGTATCACGCACCACATCAAGGCTTTCGTTGTAGGAGGGGACATAAATGTCCACCGTCGGCCACAGACTAGTGTCTTCAGGCAGCGGTTCAATGGTGCGCTTTAATGGCCAGGTAGTCTGCAGGAAGCCAAGAATAAGAATCAGCCAGACGTACAATTCGGCCAGATATAGGCCGATACCGAGAATTGCTTCAATCTCAGAATTAAACTGCAGCGTCTCCGTGGTGCGCCACCAGATATATCGGGTCGACATCAGCGCAGAAAGGATAACCATGACCACAGTTATTTTGCGGCTTTTGCTGAAGCCCAGTAAAAACATCATCCCGATGCTGATTAAGCCAAAGATATACTGCTTTTGGCTGTCCATAGGCGTGATGATGATTACCGCGGCCACTGGTGCGAGCACCAGCAGCAGCAGGTAAAACCCGAGTTTACTCATGATTCACCCTGAAGAAGCTGTGTTGTTATTATTTCTGTCTGGCAAAGCCAGACTGTTAATAATGGCTGCGAATAGGCGCCTGAACTTCACCGTTACCTACGGTCACATCCAAGATATTTGCTACCCGTTTCGCCACCAGTTCGATATCAAACGCCGCCGCAGAAGCAGGGCTGAAATCAAACACTGACTGCTGCGAGGCATTGGCTTCCGCGACACTTTCATCACGGTGGACGACGCCCAATAAGTTCTCGCCTAATCGCTGCTGCATAAAAGCAGTGACTTCACGGCTAATATTGCGGCGATTGTCACTCTGGTTTAATACGAAATAATGACCACACTTATTATTTAGTGGCTGACCAATCATGCGGTCATTTTCAATTTGCGGCAGTAAGGAAACAGAAGCAGTATCCGCGAGCATCACCACTAAATGCATATCGGCTAATGCTTGCATAGCTTTAAGCGCTGGGCCTGGACCCGGAGGGAAATCGGCAATAATCACCAGTCCCGGATAATTTAATACCGTGTCCAGACCACGACGCAGAAAATGCGGGTCTTTTACCAGGTTT
>OBJT01000016.1_pt1 | contig 40711 bp, 51 predicted proteins | sample 1519861 | NCBI WGS metagenome assembly OBJT01 (sample SAMN02401118, study PRJEB22541) | soil metagenome, isolate JX
AGTGACACCAACCCACTGAACCCTAGGACCCTTCAGGAGTTCTCTGAGATTAACCCCGAGCGTGCAGCTCCCGGTATCAAACTCGGAGGGTTCACTGAGATTGGCCTGAAGACCCTACGGTCAGAGTCCCCTGAGATTCGCTCTCTGGCGTCTGACCTTGTGCGCTCACCTACGGGCATGGAGTCAGGGACGTCTGGTAAGTTCGGCGCAACCGCTTCTGACATCCACGAGCGTCTACACTCCACCGACCAGCGGACCTACAACCAACTGTATGACGCTATGCGTGAAGCCATGCGTGACCCAGAGTTCTCCACAGGAGACATGAGGTTGAGCCGTGAGGGAATCCGTCAGGAAATCTATAAGCGTGCTGCCTTAGCGATTGAGCGTCCAGAACTCCAAGCGTCACTGACCAAAGGTGAGCGTAAGGTTATGGACATCATGAAGGCACACTTCGACACCAAGCGTGAGCTTATGGAGAATCCGGGAATGTTCGGTCGTATGGACGCACAGAGCATCTTCCCCGGTAGCCGCCACAAGGGTACCTACGTTCCTAACGTGTACGACCGTAGCGCTAAGCTGGCTATGGTCAACAAGCTGGGTAACGACGGGTTACAGGAGGCCATCGCGTTAAGCTGGCTGACTTCCTATCGGTCACGACCTGAGGTAAAGGCCCGTGTGGATGAGTACCTGATGGAACTCAATGGACTCAAGACGGTGCAGGAAGTAACCCCTGAGATGGTGCGCAAGCACGCTATGGACAAGGCTTACGGCATCTCTCACTCCGACCAGTTCACCCAGAGTTCAGTCATTGACGACAACATTACGGGTCTGGTGGGCATTGAGAATAACAACTTCCTTGAAGCTCGTAACATGTTCGATAGTGACATGCCAGTCACACTCCCGGATGGCTCGACGTTCTCAGTGAACGACCTGAGGGACTTCGATATGTTCCGCGTAATGCCTGCGTATGACCGCCGTATCAATGGCGACATTGCAATCATGGGAGGCACAGGGAAGACCACTCAGGAGCTGAAGGATGCCATCATGGCACTCGATAAGAAGTCCGAAGGTAAGGGAACCATGAAGGGTGAAGTGGAAGCTCTGAAGGACACCGTTAAGATTCTAACGGGGCGTGCTCGCCGTAATCAGGATACTGTCTTTGAGACTGCACTACGTTCCCTTAATGACTTGGCGTTCTTCGCTAAGAACTTCTACATGGGTCCGCAGAACCTGACGGAAATCTCTGGGATGCTCGCCAAGGGCAACGTGAGTGCAATGCTCCACGGTATCCCGTTCATGAATGACTTGGCTACCCGCACTTCCCCACTTAAAGGGACTGAACTCAAGGAACTCCACGGGATTATCTTCGGTAAGGAACTCGACCAGCTCATTCGTCCGGGACGTGAGGACATTGCTCAGCGTCTCCGTGAGGCGTCCGATACGGGTGTCATTATGTCCGAGGCTGTTGGGACCCTCAAGTATGCCACTCAGGAACTTGCGGCACGCTCTCCGTGGACCCGTATGTTGAATGGCACTGCTAACTACCTAATGGATGCTGCCCGTCAGGGTGTGCTAGGTGATGTGGCTGGTGCTGCTCTGGGCGGCAAGTCCTCTAAGTTCGGTAAGGAGAACTTCCTCAAGTCTGCCTCTGTGAGTGCTGACCAGTGGAAGGGAATACAGCAGTTGTTCAAGGACTACGCTGTGCGCAACGAGGATGGTTCGTTCACTATCACGGACAAGAAGGGATTCTCTCAGGACCCTCGCACAATGGACCTGTGGCGTCTTGCCGATAAGGTTGCCGATGAGACCATGCTGAGACCGCATAAGGTTTCCCAGCAGAACTCCAAGGCATACGGTGCTGGCATGAATATGGCGATGCAGTTCAAGAACTTCACCATTAAGTCTCTCAACGCGAAGTTCGTCCGGTCCTTCTATGAGGGCTACAAGAACAACCGTGCGATTGACATGGCGCTGACCCACATTCTGTCCCTAGGTATCGCCGGGAGCTACTATGTGGCTCAGGCTCACGTTAAGGCTTCGGCACTACAGGAGCACCAGCAGAAGGACTACCTGAAGCGTGCTCTCAACCCCACCATGATTGGCTATGCAGCTCTGTCCCGTAGTTCACACTTGGGCGCTCCTCTTGGCATCACTACGATGCTCGGAGGTGCCGCTGGGTTCCAAGACATGCAGATGCTCCGCTCTACCATCCTGCCCCGTGCAGAGGAGAAGAAAGGTCGTGGTGATAAGGCGGCTAATAGTCGCTCTGTGGCTGCTGACCTAGCAGGAAACATTGCGCTTCAGGTCCCAGCTTTGGGGTATGTAGGCAGCTTGGGGTCTACCGCCATCAACGCCTACGGTGTACTGACGGCTCCCAATAAGCCAACCGAAAGGGACTTCATGACTGGCCTGATGAACAGCACCCGCGAGTTGGTACCCAACGACCCGCTGACCCAGCAGTTAATCTTGAAAATCTATGAGGCCAACGGAGTCCGCATCAAGGAACCCGCCAAGCCTAATTAAGACTCACTATAGGGAGACGGTAAGCTCTCCCTAACATCAACATAGGAGGCACCATAATGGACGTCAATGTAAACACCGTGGTTCTTTACCCGATAACCGCCGTAACAACTGAGTACGATATCCCTTTTGATTATCTAGCACGCAAGTTCGTTGTGGTGTCTTTGGTATCAGGAACCTCGCGTAAGGTCCTGACTAACATTACAGACTATCGCTTCGTGACCCGCACACGCATCAAGGTATTTTCCGACACTACCGGATACCCTAACATTGAAATTCGTCGCAGAACCTCAGCCACAGAGGCCATTGTGGACTTCTCTGACGGGTCTGTACTCCGGGCTGGTGACCTTAACACTGCCCAGCTACAAGCGGTACACATCGCAGAGGAGGCGCGTGACGGTCAGTATTACAGCCTCAATCTCAACGACCTCGGACAGTTTGACGCTAAGGGTACTAAGATTATTAATCTAGGTGCTCCAACGTCCCCACAAGATGCCACAACGAAACTGTATGTGGACACTAACGACTCGGCCCTTAGCCAGAGAATCCTCGATGAAATCAAAGCAAGAGCCGAGGGTGACATTGAGATGCTCCGTCAGGCAAAAATGTACTCCGACTCTCAGATTCCTGGAATTTTGCCGGAGGGTGCCACGTCTGTCGGTTACTGGTTACCGTCTGCAACAGCACTGATGAATGATGACTCTGGACACCCTGTGGTTAGGGTCCGTGGGTTCTACACTGCCGATGATGGCGGCGAGGGTAGTTGGGTGTGGACCAACGAGGTAGATGCTCAAAAGGCTGGGACGCACGACATTTTAACGGCATCGGTGTATGATAAGGTGGGTCGACGCTACCGTATCGACATCACCATTGGGGCTGTAAACGCGGCACAGAACGGCGCCCGCAGATTAACCTACGCACAAGCTACCGACAGGACCACAGACGACTTCGTGTGCCTAGGTCAGGTAATCTCTGGTATCACCTCACTGATGCCACTCCCAGTATCGACTAACAACAGTGAGAGTGGGTACATTGGCGATTATCGAATCAACCTAACGATATCTCCGGGCCGCTACCGTATCGGTAAAGAGTCTGGTGGGATCGACTCTGGCATGGTAATCAACGCGTGGGGTGCACGAGTGCACGTTGTTGCTGGTAAGTCTTACACCAGAGCAATTACTGGTAAGTGGATTCACGGTCTGGTTCACGGATACGACCAGATTAAACGCAAGTGGGAAGCTGTTGGTAAACAAGCATTCTGGGGCAGTGTTTCCCTGAAGGATGTGGTAATCAACGGCGGCTTCTGGATTGGTGACCACGACCTGCGGACTCCGGCTTCAGAGTGCTCTGCTGGCGTCGGTACGCTCCTACTGAACCCTGAAGGCGTAATCATGAACGGTGTGCACCAGCGTAACTTCAACTGGGTACATGTCGCTATGGGCGCAATGATCGAGGAGACTTGGTATCGCACTTCGAAAGGTCGTCTATTTGATGACAACGAACTTGACTACCCTTACGTTATGGACTTTATGACCTCTAACGTTCCGCCAGTTACTCGCCGCTTCGGTAACTTCAACCGCGTGGCGTATCATGGGTGTAAATTCGAAAGCGGACGTCGTGGCGTGTTCCGCAGTGGCGTTGACTGGTCTGGATGCTACAACACAGAAATCATCAACAACATCGCATGGAGAAACCCGGCTAACGCGGACGGCAGTCTTCCAGAGTTCATCGCCGTACTTACTGGTACTGCGTTCCACATGAGCGCTGGTTACATGGGTCCCGCGGCAGCTAAGGACTTCAACGCAGGAGTTGCCTCTGTCTACAGTTCTACCCAGAACATTAAGTTCGACGCTACGTACACCGAGTGGACTTATGCTTTCATGATGATTTCCTCTTGGGGCTTTGTGGATTCCGCAAGCCGCCTTCAAGGCCTATCTCTGGACCTTGTGTCTGTGTACAAGGATAACTTTGCGGATTACGGTCAGATTATCTTTGAGGAAGGGTGTTTCCCGACTATGTCCGAAGATGGCTCAGCTACTTACCCCGCTGGCTTTAAGCACTTCGACACGCCTCAAGGGCAGTCTCCGTATGTTATTGGCAAGCCTGTACGAGATGTTGGTGCGTTCCGTAACCAAGGGTTCGACTTTAAGTACGCAACCAACAACGTATATCTGACAGCTGGAACCGATTGGGAATCGTGGCGAGACCGTCCGTATGCCCGAGAGATGTTCAATGCGTTTGGCTTACAGATTAACTCTGGTACGGCCTTCCTACCGTTGCAGAACCCAGCAGATAAGTCTATGACCTGCATCTGGTATAAGGACTTCACTGGGAACTTCGATACCAGAAAGGTTATCCAGTTCATCACTGCTGCCGCACAAGAGGGGCCTAATGCAGACGAGGCTCTTTACAAGTCATACGCAGAGCGTGTTGTTGACTTTGGTAATGGCTACAAGATGATGATGATTCCGAACAAGAGACTGACGGCATGGGATGGCATCTACACCTACGCACGCAACGCAAGCATCACGGTGGAGGTGTCAGCAGATACTCCTATCGCACTGATTGCTGTCGAAGCGTACACTGGTGGCGTACCCCTGTTCCCTAACGGTGTCCCTAACTACGTTCCAGAATCTTCATGTGCCAGCGTGGTACCAACAGCGCCTCAGGTTGGGTTCGACTCTAACCTTGGTGGCGGTCTCTTCTTTGATGGTGACGTTGTAGGTCCTTGGGTTCATGTTCGTCGTAACAAGGTTGGCCGCAGGATTACACCTCAGGTTACTGCGGGTTCCGTATTGTCCACACGCCGAGTGAGTGGTCAGGGTGTCACCTTAGAGTCTGCCCTGAAGACAACGTTCACAGCGACGATTGTTAGCTCTAATGCTGACACTACGACAATCTCCATCCCGTCTGCGTCCCTTCCATCGGTGGCAGTAGGCATCCCGCTGTATGTGCAGTCAGGTTCGTCCACTGGATTCACTGGGCTTGCCCACCTGCACCTCAGGGTGATGTTGGCTAATGGTAAGGCGGACAACAAGTACGTTGTTAACGGTAAGCTGGGAGAGGCTGGTGATAGCCTCACTATTGACCAGTCTCAGATTGCCGCTTATACGCTTCTTGCGGACTTTACACAGACTGCCATCACCGCAGAGACCATGACTCTCTCAGGTGTTGCGCGTGCGTCTGCGTTCAGGGCCTCTGTAGGTGTGGACGTTGGGTATGGTGGTAGCTCCGGTCCTAAGGTTATGGCTTTTTACTTTAACGGCGGTACCACTTCAACTCACGCCATCACGGCAACTTCCCTTAACGGAATGAGTGTCAATGCCAACGGTAACCTCTCAATCAACGGTCACACGTTCTCTACGCAGGACGGTACGCACACACTGGGTACTGCGCAGAACAGGTGGGCGGCTGTATGGTCCGCTAACGGAACGCTCCAGACGTCCGATGAGCGCTTTAAGATTCTCGATGGGGATATTCCCGAAGAGCTTCTTGATGCCTGGGAGAAGTACGTGAAGGTTAAAGTGTACCGGATGAAATCTGCGGTCTCCCTGAAGGGTCCTGATGCTCGTAAGCACGTTGGGTATATTGCCCAGCATGTGATTGCGGCATTGACTCTGGCAGGACTCGATTGGACGAAATACGGTGTGGTTGGTTTCGATGAGTGGGATGCTAACGAGTTTGGTCCGGCGGGTGACCGCTACAGTCTTCGCTATGACCAGTGTGCTGCCATTGAGAACGCTGTGCTGGACCGCAGGATTCGCCGTCTTGAGGAGCTACTGCTAAACAAATGAATAAGGAGGTAACATGTTGTCCCTAGACTTCAACAATGAAGTTATAAAGGCGGCTCCCATTGCGGGGGTCGCTGGGGCTGATGGCGTAGCGAGGCTCTTTTGGGGCCTCTCACTCAACGAGTGGTTTTACGTCGCAGCAATCGCCTACACAGTGGTTCAGATTGGTGCCAAGGTAGTCGACAAAATCATTGACTGGAAGAAAGCAAACAGAGGTGACTCATGATGGATGAGCGCCCGGACTTATAAGGAGGCCTAAATGACCGATAAGACTCTCGTTCAGTTCCTCGAAATGCTGGACACTGAGATGGCCCAGCGTATGCTCAAAGACCTTCAGGATGATGAGCGCCGGACTCCGCAGCTGTACAACGCCATTGGTAAACTGCTGGAGCGCCACAAGTTCCAAATCTCGAAGCTGACACCGGACCGTAACATCCTCGGTGGTCTCGCTGAGGGTCTGGAGGAGTACAATAAGACGGTTGGGTCCGATGGCCTTACCGATGACGACATCTACACGATTCAGTGATGCATGCTCAAGGCCACTACATTTAGTGGTCTTTATGGATGTTTCACATATTAGAGACGTTCCTACGTGAAATCTGTAAGAAGACGGGAGGCATTATGCTGGAATTTTTAAAGAAGGCACTCCCATTCCTACTTGCAGGACTGATATACACCGCTGGGTTCTACAGCGGGTCGGTCAGCAAGGATACTGAATGGAAGGAGGTAATACACAATGAATACATACAGAAGTCAGAGGCTCGTGCAGATACTCAAAGAGCAGTCAATGAAGTATCGGCTAAGTACCAAGCAGACCTTGAAGGGCTGGAGGGCAGCACTGATAGGATTATTGCTGATTTGCGTAGCGACAGTAAGCGGCTGCGCGTCTCCATCAAGCCCACCAGTACCACCGCAGGACCTGACGGTCGATGCATCTTTGATGGTAAAGCCGAACTTGACGAAGCAACTGCTCGACGTCTTATCGGAATAACCAAGAAGGGTGACCTCCAGATAGAGGCCCTTCAGGACACCATCCGTAAACTACAAGGAGAGAATAAACGATGAGTCAAGAAGCTCGTAACGCTGTCATCATCGCACAGCTTAAGGGCGACTTCGTGGCATTCCTGTTTGTGCTCTGGAAGGCGTTGGGTCTCCCTGCGCCGACCAAGTGTCAAATCGACATGGCCCGAACGCTCGCTAACGGCGATAACAAGAAGTTCATCCTACAGGCTTTCCGTGGTATCGGTAAGTCCTTCATCACGTGTGCCTTCGTCGTGTGGACCCTATGGCGGGACCCTCAGCTGAAGATTCTCATCGTGTCAGCCTCTAAGGAACGTGCAGACGCTAACTCCATCTTCATCAAGAACATCATCGACCTGCTGCCCTTCTTGTCTGAGCTTAAGCCTCGGCCCGGACAGCGTGACTCTGTGATTAGCTTTGATGTGGGTCCAGCAAGGCCCGACCACTCACCTTCCGTGAAGTCTGTGGGCATAACAGGTCAGCTTACTGGTAGCCGTGCGGACATCATCATTGCGGATGACGTTGAGATTCCTTCCAACAGTGCGACACAAGGCGCTCGTGAGAAGCTCTGGACGTTGGTCCAAGAGTTCGCCGCTCTGCTCAAGCCTCTACCGACTAGCCGTGTTATCTATCTGGGGACCCCTCAGACCGAGATGACCCTCTACAAGGAACTTGAGGACAACCGTGGGTACACGACCATTATCTGGCCTGCACTCTACCCTCGCTCTAAAGAGGAGGAGATGTACTACGGTGAGCGACTGGCTCCGATGCTGTTCGATGAGTTCAAGGAGGGCTATGAGTTCCTCAGAGGGCAACCGACGGACTCAGTGCGCTTTGACCTTGATGATCTCCGTGAGCGTGAGCTGGAGTACGGTAAGGCCGGATTCACGTTGCAGTTCATGCTTAACCCGAACCTAAGCGACGCCGAGAAGTACCCTCTACGCCTCCGTGACGCCATTGTGTGCGGTCTGGATATCGAGAAGGCCCCAATGCATTACCAATGGCTCCCGAACCGTCAGAATCGCAATGAGGAGCTTCCTAACGTGGGTCTGAAGGGCGACGACATCCACAGCTATCACTCCGTGTCCCAGAACACAGGGCAGTACCAAGAGAAGATTCTTGTGATTGACCCCAGTGGTCGCGGTAAGGATGAGACTGGCTACGCCATCCTCTATACGCTTAACGGCTACATCTACCTCATGGAGGCTGGGGGTTACCGTGATGGCTACAGCGATAAGACGCTTGAGGCGCTCGCTAAGAAGGCCAAGCAGTGGAAGGTACAGACGGTCGTCTTCGAGAGTAACTTCGGTGACGGTATGTTCGGTAAGGTGTTCAGTCCAGTACTCCTGAAGCATCACCCAGCTAGACTCGAAGAGATTCGCGCAAGGGGCATGAAGGAGCTGCGTATCTGCGACACTCTGGAGCCTGTGCTGTCCACCCACCGTCTCATCATCCGTGACGAGGTGGTGCGTGAGGACTACCAGACGGCTCGTGATAGTGATGGTAAGCACGACGTTCGCTACTCACTGTTCTACCAGATGACCCGTATGACCCGTGAGAAGGGCGCTGTGGCCCACGATGACCGACTTGATGCTCTCGCCCTTGGTGTGGAGTTCCTACGGTCCTCAATGGAGCTGGACAGCGTTAAGGTCGAATCTGAGGTACTCTTGGCGTTCCTTGAGGATCACATGGAGAAACCTTTGGTCGGCGGTGAGGATGCTGTGCGTATGACATCTCAGGGCATGGACATCTACTACGAGGACGATGGGCCTAACGTTGAGTTCATCAAGTGGTAAGTATGCAGAGTTAGTGCATAAGGATTCAGGGGCCACGGAAGGCCACAAAATGTACAAACCCTTATAAATCAGACACATTAGAGTTACGACTCACTATAGGGAGAGTAGACTCAAAGATTACTATAAGACTTACTATAAGTATGACTGAATAGTTACTTAAAGTCTCCTCTAAGATGGATGGTTATTATCATTACTACCATCCTACTATAAGAACACTCAGAGACACCATAAGGAGGTGACGCTATGTTCCGCGTATTGCTCGACCTGCTGAGACATAGAGTCACTTGGCGATTTCTTCTGGTACTTGCTGGTGCCTTGGGCGCTGCACACCTTGCTGAACAGCTCGGTGGACTGGAGACTCTCGTGTGCTCTGTACTCAGTTGTAGTGATTAAGCTACTGCTCGACGAAACCTAGGGATTCACAGGTATGATATTCATCACACCAGTTCATCCCTGTAGAGTCAACACCTAAAGGCCACCTAAGGGCTATCAACGGGTCTCCTAAGGTACACCTTCAGGTGGGCCTACCTCTGGTCTTACCTAAGGTGGTGACCTAAGGAGAGCCTTTAAGAATATACCACAAAAATCTCTGTGGATATCTCACAGTTTAAACTTTCGGTATTCCCCCGTGTACCCTTTCAGTCCACCCTAAGAGGCCCTACCCCTAGGTATCCCTAAGGTTATCCACAGGGTTATCAACAGCCTAAGGTGGGACTGTGGGTAACTTGGGGAGACTGTGGGTAACTTGGGGTTAACCTGTGGATAAGTCTGTCAGTCTGTCCCTATCTGTTGACCAAGAGTCACTCCTAAGGTCACCACTCAGAGTCACAACCTAAGGTCAACACTCAAGGTAACAACCTAAGGACACAATCTAAGGACACAATCTAAGGACACAACCTTAGGTAGACCATCGACTCACTACCTAAGGTTCACTCGCTGCCATCTCGTTTAGCAGAGACCAGATGAAGTCTCGGTGATTACTGGTTGGCTGTCTTTTAGCAGACTCATCGGCCTCAGAGTCGGTTCTTATCGAGCGAGGCTTTAAGGTATCAACTTATCGTTAGTGTGTCAACACTCATCAATACAACTCACTATAGGGATACTTAAAGAGCCTACTGTGAGAGTTACTATAAAGACTATTACTTAAAGACTACTTAAAGCCCGCTTATAGTCTCCTCAAAGTACCACTGTATAAATTATCAGTATTGACTATCATAATCGATTACCGTATAGTTCACTCCATCGAGACGGGATGGCAACCACCTACCGAATCGACACCGGGGTCAAACGGTCAAGTAGACAGCCTGATAAGTCATACGAACAACAGGCATTGACAAGCAGTAAACTTTAAGGCAGTATGTATCACCAGAAGTACAGCACCACCGCTAGGCAACTAGCATTGCTCTTTAACAATATGGATAAGCACAACTCATGATTAACACCATAGCGATTAACTCATGGTTGCTTAAGGTCTCCGCAAGTCAACGCACTAGCGCCCTTTGAGTGACCATTATGATAATCACTACTCATCAACGGGATGTACATCATGAAAACCAACGAGACTTTGAAGCTGTCCTCCATCGTAAATCATACCGAAATCTTTATGAACGATAAGGGGTACGCATGGATACAGCTTAAAGAGTTAGATAAGTCCGGTAAACGTCACCGCACGGTAGTACGTAAGGTGAACAGCAAGCCCTTCAGTAACTGGAGTGTCGACACTGTGCGTATAGATGGTAAGCAGTATCTGATCGACTCTCAGATAACCATAAGCCCTACCGCAAGTGCCTCAGCGCCGTACTTTGCAAACTAGTGTTTAACGACAGGTCATCTCGCAAGGCGGCCTGAAAGATAACCACTATCATCAACCGGAGTAACAAATCATGGCAATGGCAATCACTGCAAAGTATCTCGCACCGACCAATACTCGTGGGTCTCGCATCAAGGTGTCATCGTGGAAAGGATCTACGACCCACTCTTGGGACCACGCTATGAACGTCAGCGAGAACTTCCAGCACGCTATGGATGAGCACATCAAGGCCAAATGCACGATACCCGCTGAGGATATCTACTGGAAGTGCTTAGGGTACGGCGAGGACCATAATGACCAGCGCGTAGCAATCATTGAGTGCACCTCACAGGCTTACAACTGGAGCGTGCAGGACTGGTATCGGGTACACTTCGGAGTGTAACGCTATGCACATCAAACAGCAACAGGTGACCTACGGTATATCCGTAGGCATCATGCGGATGTACCGCATTCTCATGGTCCTTGACAATGTAGGACATGACGCAACCATGCTGAAACTGAGGGCGTGGTATCAATCACAGCGAATCATCGCAGGGGTGGACGCAAATGTATAAGATTCAGTATCGCAGCGAGCAGGCCTTCTATGACGGTCTGGTCGAGCTGATGAAACGTGGTGCATGCTATGAGGCTAACCACCACGAGTTAACCATTACGCTGACCGGAGGCTACTAAATGCTGGCACTCTTCATCGCCATCGTGTACGCCCTGATTGTCCTGTACTTTGTGCGGGACTTTCGTAAGGGTCTCAAGGTACACAAAGCATCATTCAGTTACCTGAAGTGGGGCTTCTTGCCTCGCTTTACTGTACGTTTACCTAACGGCCGCTTTAAGGCCAACAAGGTAGGCATCTTTTACGTAGCAACACACTAGCAACACACCACACAGGAGTAAGCCTCATGTACGCACACTTTCAGTCACTTCTTAAAGTCATCCACGAGTTACCAATCAACGAACTCGACAAGCGCCAGCCTATGCTTGTGGACCTACTGGCTCAGATAGTCAACCACGAGACGCAAGATGGGGCCATAACGGCGGCTGCTGGTAACACAGCGCTGGAACGGATGGACTACTGGCAGACACTCGCGGAGGTCCTGAAGGATTGCGGCTTTGAGCGCCTCGGCAACGGTCACTTCAGCGCAGCCTATAAGCACGAGTTGCTGCCCGGCAGGGTCATCAAGGTGGGCTTTAAGAAGGAGGACTCAGGCGCTGCCTACGTAGCATTCTGTCGTATGCACCAAGGGCGCGCAGGGATACCAACAGTGCACGCTGTGCAACGTCACGCAGGATGTTACACGGTGGTACTCGATGAGCTTCAGGAGTATGGCAGCAGTGACGCTGAAGGCATCGACGATCAATACTGGTGCGTGCAGTATGCAATCGGCGCTGGGTACAACAAGGCACAACTGCTGGCTGAGAACCCTGAATATTTACAATACACCGCACTCATTGAGTCTGCCGTTGAGATTCGCAAGTTCTTCTCAGGGATTGCACGCTTTGATATCCACGACGGGAACGTGATGGTAGACCGCACGGGCAACCTCGTGATAACTGACCCGGTCTCCTTCAGTCACGACAAGGAGGAGCTACCGATGGACGTTGAGGGCCTGCTCGCTGAGGTCGAGAGGGCCGCACAGCTCCGCATGATAGAGCGCTGCCGGGAACGCAAGGCACGCAGAGACCCTAACGGAAGATTCCAGCGGTCTCGCAGAATACGCTGCAAGGCTCGCCGTGGTCACCGTAAGCACGCAGCAAAGGCCCTACAGAAAATCGAATGGCGGGCGCCTTCCCAAGCATTCAACCTCGGCGAGGCAGAGGAGCGTATGGCCGCTAACATCATGCACGCACTGGATGCACAGAGACTCAAAGATTGCCGTGGACGCATCTATCCGATAATATAAACACCCACTCAAAGTACACCATAGGAAACTAAATGATTAACGCACTGAACATCCAGAAGAATGATTTCTCTGAGATAGAGCTTGCTGCAATACCGTTTAACACACTGGCTGACCACTACGGGGAGGCTCTCGCACGTGAGCAGCTGGCCCTTGAGCACGAGGCCTATGAGTTAGGCGAGAAGCGCTTCCTGAAGATGCTGGAACGTCAAGCGCAGGCTGGTGAGTTAGCAGACAACGCAGCGGCAACACCTCTCATAGGTACCCTGCTGCCTAAACTGATGGAACGCTTCAACCTCTGGTTGCACTCATGCGCCTACACGGTGAATGAGAACGGTGTAGAGGAACCGAAGAAAGGGCCTAAGCCTCGCGCTTATGCACACCTTAAGGACCTGAAGGCCGAAGTGGTGGCACTGGTCACCATAAAGGTTGTCCTTGGGTCCCTCACGTCCACCTCAGGAACGACCATAACAGCCGCAGCGTCTTCTGTGGGCAAGGCGATTGAGGATGAGGCACGCTTCGGTAGACTGCGTGACCTCGAAGCGAAGCACTTCAAGAATAACGTTGAGGAACAACTGAACAAGCGTGTCGGCAAGGTCTACAAGAAAGCCTTCATGCAGGTTATCGAAGCGGACATGCTGAGCAAGGGCCTCGCAGGTGGCACAGCGTGGAACAACTGGAAGTCAGACGAGCAGATTCACGTGGGCGTGCGCTGCATTGAGATGCTGATAGAGGCCACAGGTCTCGTTGAGTTACAGCGTGAGCACAACGGGATACCGGGCAAGGACGGTGAGTACCTGAAGCTGACCGACGAGTACGCTGAGATTCTCTCTAAGCGGGCCGGAGCGCTCGCAGGGATAGCCCCAATGCACCAGCCTATGGTCGTCCCTCCGAAGCCTTGGACGGGCATTCTGGGAGGTGGCTACTGGGCTAACGGCCGCAAGCCTCTGGCTCTCATTAGGACTCACTCTAAGAAGGCACTGCTACGCTACGAAGACGTCTACATGCCAGAGGTCTACAAGGCGGTGAACATCGCACAGGCAACCCCTTGGAAAATCAACAAGAAGGTGCTGGCGGTGGTCAACAATATCGTCAACTGGAAGCACTGCCCGGTGGGTGATGTTCCAGCGGTCGAACGTGAGGAACTCCCGGCGAAACCTGAGGACATGAACGACAACCCGGAGTCACTCAAAGCGTGGAAGAAGGCAGCTGCCGCAATCTACCGCAGAGACAAGGCCCGTGTGTCCCGCAGGATTAGCCTTGAGTTCATGGTCGCACAGGCCAACAAGTTCGCCAACAAGAAGGCCATTTGGTTCCCTTACAACTTGGACTGGCGGGGCCGTGTGTACGCTGTGAGCATGTTCAACCCGCAGGGTAACGACATGACCAAGGGTCTCCTGACGCTCGCTAAAGGCAAGCCGATCGGTAAGGAGGGCTTCTACTGGCTGAAGATTCACGGCTCCAACTGTGCGGGAGTCGACAAGGTTCCCTTCCCGGAGCGCATCAAGTTCATTGAGGACAACCACGAGAACATCCTAGCGTGCGCAGCTGACCCGCTGGGTAACACTTGGTGGGCTGAGCAAGACTCTCCGTTCTGCTTCCTCGCGTTCTGCTTTGAGTACGCAGGGGTGCAACACCACGGGCTGAGCTACAACTGCTCATTACCTCTGGCGTTCGATGGGTCCTGCTCCGGGATTCAGCACTTCTCCGCGATGCTCCGTGACTCTATAGGTGGGCGTGCAGTCAACCTGCTTCCTTCAGATACCGTGCAGGACATCTACGGGATTGTAGCTGGTAAGGTCAACGAGATTCTCAAGCGGGACGCCATCAACGGTACCCCTAACGAGGTGAAGCTGGTGACCAACAAGGACACTGGCGAGGTGACCGAACGTCTACAGCTGGGTACCGCTGAGCTGGCAAGCCAATGGTTGGCCTTCGGCGTGAACCGTAAGGTGACTAAGCGCTCCGTCATGACGTTGGCCTACGGCTCCAAGGAGTTTGGCTTCCGTCAGCAGGTCCTTGAGGACACCATTCAACCAGCGATTGACAACGGGTCCGGCCTGATGTTCACCCAACCGAACCAAGCAGCGGGCTACATGGCTAAGCTGATTTGGGAGGCAGTGAGTGTCACGGTAGTGGCTGCTGTAGAGGCCATGAATTGGCTCAAGAGCGCCGCTAAGTTGCTGGCTGCTGAGGTCAAGGACAAGAAGTCTGGAGAGGTCCTGCGTGCACGCTGTGCGGTTCACTGGGTAACACCTGATGGCTTCCCGTGCTGGCAGGAGTACCGCAAGCCTGTCCAGAAGCGCCTGAACCTTGTGTTCCTCGGACAGTTCCGCCTTCAGCCGACCATCAACACCTCGAAGGACAGCGGGATTGACCAACACAAGCAAGAGTCTGGCATCGCGCCTAACTTTGTGCACTCACAGGACGGTTCGCACCTTAGGACCACAGTGGTGCACGCTCACGAGGCTTACGGTATCGAATCGTTCGCCCTTATTCACGACTCCTTCGGGACCATCCCGGCAGACGCTGCGAACCTCTTCAAGGCGGTACGGGAAACGATGGTGTCTACCTACGAGGGCAACGATGTACTGGCAGACTTCTACGAGCAGTTCGCTGACCAGCTCCACGAGTCCCAACTTGAGGACATGCCTCCACTCCCAGCCAAAGGCGACCTGAACCTGCAAGACATCCTGAAGTCCGACTTCGCGTTCGCCTAAGGTATTACAACTCACTATAGGAGACCCGCTAAAGGGTCCCTATACTTAAAGATTACTTAAAGTCTAACTTAAAGAGGCACACCATGACTTACTCGATAATCGTTACCATCTGCTTTATCATCTTAGTAGTCCTGTTCGTCAGGGCAACCACTCGCCTAGCTGTGTGTGAGAACTCTCTGGAGCAAACGGTTAAGAAGCACGAAGACCAGATTGCCAACAGGTCACAAATGATAAACAGGCTGGCAGACGACAAAGCGTCTCTCGAACGTAAGGTGCGCTGGCTTGAGTCAGAAGTTGAGGACCGCAAGCAAGAGGTTCGTGACCTTATAGAGCTGCGAGCCAATCAACGTGACCGCATGAAGCACCTCCGCAAGTCCCTCAAGGATGCACAGAATGAACTCCTGCTGGTCTCCGACCTGATGCACATCAAGTTCACCGCAGTGTTGCCGGACGGTAGCCACGTGAAGACGCTCTTTAAGTTAGGCTTAGGGCCTTGTGGTCTGCACGTTAAGTCCCTCAAGTGGACTGAGCTGGAGGACCGATACCTGATAGACCAGCTGTGTACCAACGGCGAGCGTAAACAGTTCGTGTACTACAAGAGCGAAGTGGTAGGCCGCATCGAGTTCCGCCACGGGTCGGTACATTAAGACTCACTATTGAGAACACCATTCAACAACGAGGATTACCAAATGTATACTTCAGGTCACAACTTAGAGAAAGTCATCAAGTCCGAACGTAAGCGTGAGAAGCAGGCGTTCAACGAGTTCATGCCTAAGGGCCGCAAGAAGACTCAGGCACGTGGTGGCTCTATGAAACGTAAGTGGATGGAGGTGTAACATGGGCAGACTGTATAGTGGGAACCTGAATGAATACCGAGACGCCGTTGCCCGCCTCGAAGAGGACCATGATGTATACGCAGCCCAGGTGGAGACACTATGTTACTTTGATGAGTCCATACGGTCTAACGTTATCGAACACGTAGTGGAGGTTAACACGCGCTCAGGAGTAACTCTGACTCGCAAAGTGTTCCGGCGTAAGGATGACGACGTGCTCTACGCAGAGATGACAAGCTGGCTCCGTAAGGTACACTCAGACCTGCGATGGTGGCATTAAGACTCACTATTGGCAGACTCAAGGTCATCTCAACAGGTGGCCTTTATGATTGCTAATAACCACACATTCATTAGGAGATACAACATGACTAGCATCAAGACCAACCCTTACAAAGCAGTAGATTACGTCGAGTCATCCGTTAAGGCTGCTCTGGAGCGTTGTGGCTACCTGATTGCAGACGTTAAGTACGATGGTGTTCGCGGTAATATCTGCGTGGACAACACAGCGAACGGACAGTTCCTCTCGCGGGTCTCTAAGACCATCCCGGCCCTTGAGTACCTGAACGGGTACAACGTGCGCTGGAAGATGCTGCTGGCAGACGACCGTTGCAACTGGCCCGATGGATTCATGCTGGACGGAGAGCTGATGGTCAAAGGCGTGGACTTCAACACCGGGTCCGGCCTACTGCGAACCAAGTGGCTCAAGAAGGACAACTTCAAGTTCGATACTCGCGGCAAGGTAGAGTGGACCAAAGGCAAGAAAGAACTCTTCATGTTGGACATGGAGCAGCTCAAGGTCGTCCTCTACGCAGTGGTGCCGCTGGACGTCATCGAATCGGGTGAAGACCACAAGGTCATGAACCTCCTGATGCCGGAGCACGTTAAGTCCATCCTACCGCTCCTCAATGACTACTTCCCTGAGATTGAGTGGTGCCTCTCTGAGTCTCATGACGTTTACGACATGACCGAACTCAATGCACTGTATGAACTCAAGAGGGAAGAAGGCCACGAGGGGCTGGTCATCAAGGACCCAATGGACCACTACAAGCGAGGTAAGAAAACTGGCTGGTGGAAGATGAAACCTGAGTGCGAGGCTGATGGTGTTGTAACAGGTCTCGTATGGGGTACTGAAGGTAAGGCCAACGAGGGCAAGGTGATTGGCTTTGAGGTGCTTCTTGAGAGTGGTCGTGTAGTCAGCGCTACGAACATCTCACGCGCCTTAATGGACGAGTTCACCAACGTGGTCAACATTGAGGGTGAACAGTATTACATCGGCCATGCTTGCCAAATCAGTTACATGGAGGAGACCCCAGACGGCTCCCTTCGTCACCCTTCGTGGACCAAGTGGCGCGGTACAGAGGATAACCCAACGGAGAAGATTTGATATGCGCTTCGAAATCATCAACAAGCTGGACAACGAGGGCAACATGAAGTACCAAGTGTTCGACCACTGGGCTGCGAAACGTGTCGGCCCTGAGTGGCACACATATGAGATGTGCACAGCGTATCTAGCGGGCCTTTGCACCCAGTTAAGTTAAACCACAACAGGCTCACCTTCGGGTGGGCCTTTCGTCGTTCTAATACGACTCACTATAGGAGACACGGCTCATGCTACTTGTCACCATCTTGTTACTCGTGGCGTTGTACCTAACCGCTAACGATGACGACTACCCACCATCTGGAGGAGCAACCAAATGAGACTTCATTTCAATAAGACCAACGGCATCTTCAGTGTTCGCCGTGAAGACCGCTCGACCGTAGCGGCAACCGAAAGACACGGTAAGTTACCACGCATCGGTGACACCTTTGAGTTAGCACCGAGCGTACACATTCTGGTCACTCGCGGTCTCTATGAAGCGGCAATGACTAAGAGCCGTCCATTCGTACCCGTGGTGGTCACCAAGTGGCCCCGCCTGCGTGTTCTGTGGGAGCGCTTCAAGGAGGTGGTAAATGACTGAACGTGAGACGATAGCTGTCTACAAAATAGTGGACCAGAACAAGGAACTCGATGACTCCACGATGGAGTGTAATGTGGCCTGCTACGGCGTGGCCTGCGATGATTGCCCGATGCGGAAAGTGGGCACTCTCGGAGAGGTACGCGCTATGGACGACCGCAATGCACCCAAGGCACAAGAGCCAGCCGAGCCTGAGGAAATATCCGGGGTCAAGCAGCCAAGTCACTACCAACTGTTCGATGGTGTAGAGGCTATCGAGGTGATTGCTCGCAGCATGACTCAGGAGATGTTCAAGGGGTACTGCCTTGGGAACATCCTCAAGTACCGCCTGCGTGCTGGTAAGAAGGGCGAGATGGCTACCTTAGAGAAAGACATGGCGAAAGCTGAGTTCTATAAGGAGCTGTACGAGAAACATAAGGGGATATGCCATGATTGAACTAACTCCGGGTCGCATTGAAGTACTGAAGACTTGGGCCAAGGACTTACTCACAATCTACCATACTGAAGACTTCACCAAAGAGGAGCTGGAGTTCATAGAGGAGATTCTACAGCATGAATCCGAGTGACTGGTGCCGGGAGATGTACGAGAAGACTCTCAACCCGGATTACATTACGCTATACAATATGTGGAAGGAGAGAGGGCTATGAGTGAAAACTCTACGACGACCAACGAGAAGAAGTATCTCGTGACCCTTACTCTGGGTTCCGTTATGCGTTCCTTTGAGGTACCGGTGTACGCTGGGTCACTCGAAGAGGCCGAGCTGAAGACCCACGAGTACGAAGACGCTGGCTTTGAGGTGCACCGCATCCGGCCTGCGCAACATTAAGACTCACTATAGGGAATACTCCCGAAAGTTAACAACAGGAGAAACACCATGGCATTTGCTAAGAAGAAAATCTTTACCACTCCGGTAGGCGTCTGCGAACCGTATGCGTACATTGCGAAACCCGATTTCGGTGGGCAAGGATTTGAGAATCCACGCGGTACCTACAAGGTCGACCTGACGCTGGACAACGAGGACTGCCAATCTCTGGTAGACGCCATCGTAGCGTGTCACGAAGAGTCATACGCTGAGAAGCGTCAGGCTTACGAGGACAACCCACCGCCAGTCAAGAAAGGTAAGAAACCACTGCTGCCGTATGAGGGCGACATGCCGTTCTTCGACAACGGTGACGGTACGACAACCTTTAAATTCAAGTGCTACGGCTCGTTTGAAGATAAGAAGACTGGCGAGACCCGCAAGATTAACCTGACTGTGGTTGACTCTAAGGGCAAGAAGATTCAGGACGTTCCGCTGATTGCTGGTGGTTCGAAGCTGAAGATTAAGTTCTCAATGGTCCCTTATGGCTGGTCTGCGGTAGCTGGCGCAAGCGTCAAGTTACAGCTGGAATCCGTTATGCTGGTCGAGCTGGCAACCTTCAACGGTGAGTCGGACGACTGGGGTGACGATGTCGAAGAGGGCGGCTACGAGGCTTCCAATAGCACCAAGCGTCCGCGTTCCGATGAGGAAGAGTGGGATGCCTCTGGTGAGGAACCTCAGGATGAGCCTGAAGACGACGACGGCGATTTCTAATGGCTGGCTATGGGGCCAAAGGGATACGGAAGGTGGGTGCCTTCCGGTCTGGCCTTGAGGACAAGGTGTCCAAACAGCTGGAATCCAAGGGTGTCAAGTTCGACTATGAGCTGTGGCGTATTCCCTATGTGATTCCAGCTAGTGACCACCTGTACACTCCTGACTTCTTGCTGCCCAACGGTATCTTCGTGGAGACTAAGGGTCTCTGGGAGTCCGAGGACCGCAAGAAGCACCTATTGATTAGAGAGCAATACCCAGAGCTGGACATCAGGCTTGTGTTCTCTTCGAGTCGCACCAAGATTTACAAGGGGTCGCCCACCAGCTACGCGGAGTGGTGCGAGAAGCACAACATTCTGTTCGCTGACAAGTTGATTCCTGTAGACTGGCTTAAAGAACCGCGCAAGGAGGTTCCATTCAGTAAGTTCAAGACCAAAGGAGGCAAGAAGTAAATGGCTAAAGTTCAATTCACACCACGCAAGGAGACCAACGCTATCTTCGTTCATTGCTCAGCGACTAAGCCGAGTATGGACATTGGGGTCCGTGAGATTCGCCAGTGGCACAAGGAGAAAGGCTGGCTGGACATTGGGTATCACTTTGTGATTCGCCGTGACGGTACCGTAGAGGCAGGTCGTGAGCAGTCGGCTGTAGGTTCCCACGTTCAGGGCCACAACTCGGATTCCGTAGGGGTCTGTCTGGTTGGTGGGATTGACGCGAAGGGTAACTTCGAGGCCAACTTCACGCCTGAGCAAATGAGCGCCCTTAAGGGGCTACTGCACGAGCTTCGCGGTACATACCCTAAGGCTGTCATCCGTGCTCACCACGATGTGGCACCTAAGGCGTGTCCCAGCTTCAACCTGTCTCGATGGGTGCAGACTGGAGAGCTGGTCACCAGCGACAAGGGTTAATAAAACTCACTATAGGGAGACTTCGGTTTCCCTTTGTTCGCATTATTGTACAAAATATGGTCAGGCTTTAGGTGCGACTGGCGTAGCGCTGCGTTTCATCCGGGTTCGATTCCCGGACTGACCACCTATCAAGGGGGGTGAACAATATGGACCAAGAGTTAGAACAAGAGAGCGTCTTTCTGTTCCACGCTCCATGTGAAAACTGCGGTTCTTCTGATGGTAACTCAGTGTACTCCGATGGACACGAGTGGTGCTTCGTGTGTGAACACAGAGTCCCAGCCTCAGAGGAGCGCGAGAAGAAGTTATCAGCGAGAAGACCCACAGGAGGTAAGAGAGTGAGCAACTACGACAACAGTCCGTTAGTGTTCGGTGAGGTGAACGGTCGGTATTCCGACTTAACAGCTCGCGGTATCTCAAAGGCAACATGCCAGAAGGCTGGCTATTGGATTGCCAAGGTTCGGAATGAGCTGTTCCAAGTGGCTGATTACCGTGACCAGAATGGCTCCATTGTGTCCCAGAAGCTGCGGGACAAACATAAGGAGTTCTCCACACGTGGGTCCCACAAGTCTGACGCTTTGTTCGGTAAGCACCTTTGGAGCGGTGGCAAGAAGATTGTCATCACAGAAGGTGAAATCGACATGTTGACCGTGATGGAACTACAGGACTGCAAGTATCCTGTGGTGTCTCTTGGTCACGGAGCGAAGGCCGCTAAGAAGACCTGTGCGGCTAACTATGAGTACCTCGACCAGTTCGAACAGATTATCCTTATGTTCGACATGGATGAGGTTGGACGTGCAGCAGTCGAAGAGGCAGCTCAGGTGTTACCACCGGGCAAGGTGTTCGTAGCGGTGCTCCCGATGAAGGACGCCAACGAGTGCCACCTCAATGGTCAGAGCCGCGCCATCATGGAGCAAATCTGGAACGCTAACCCGTGGGTTCCTGACGGCGTGGTCTCAGCGATTAGCCTGAAGGACCGCGTTAAGGAAGCCATGTGCTCCGAGGCGTCTATAGGCTATTTGTTCTCCGGGTGTCCGGGACTAAACGACCGTACCTTAGGCGCTCGCGGTGGCGAAGTCATCATGGTCACCTCAGGTTCCGGTATGGGTAAGTCCACATTCGTCCGTCAGCAGGCACTGGGGTTCGCTAGGGACCAAGGCTTGAAGGTTGGTATGGCGATGCTGGAAGAAGCTGTAGAGGAGACTATGGAGGACATGGTGGGCATAGCCAACGGTGTTCGCATACGACAGCAACCACGAGAGTACAAGCAGGAGCTGATTGCGTCCGGCAAGTTCGATGAGTGGTTCGATGAGCTGTTCTCTGGCGATAAGTTCCACCTTTATGACTCCTTTGCGGAGGCTGAGGTGGATCGTCTGTTGGCGAAGCTACACTACATGCGCACAGGCCTAGGCTGTGACGTAATCATTCTGGACCACATCTCAATCGTCGTGTCTGCCTCTGAGGAATCCGATGAGCGCAAGATGATTGACCGCTTAATGACGAAGCTCAAAGGGTTCGCCAAGTCAACTGGCGTGGTGCTGATTGTTATCTGCCACCTTAAGAACCCGGAGAAAGGTAAAGCACATGAAGAAGGTCGCCCCGTTTCTATTACTGACCTGCGTGGGTCTGGGTCTCTGCGTCAACTCTCTGATACCATCATTGCCCTTGAGCGTAACCAGCAAGGTGATAATCCTAATCTTGTCCTCCTGCGCATTCTCAAGTGTCGCTTTAATGGTATTGGTGTGGGCATTGCGGGATACATGGAGTACAACGGAACGACCGGACTCCTTGAACCGTCTGTCTACACTGGCGAGGAAGGAGAGGGAGATTCAAGCTGGGAAGGTCACACCGAAGACGACTACTGAGCAACAAAAGGCGCTGTTTAGATGGCGCGTACCATTCTGATAACCAAAGGAGAACCAAAATGTTTAAACTTATCGAATCACTGGGCCGTCTGGTCATCGCGCTGTACTTCCGTGAAGCTAAAGCTCTTGACAAACTGGCAAAGGTGGAAGCTGAAGCAGCCACTAAGCTGGCTAAGGAAGCAGACCGTGCTCGTGAAGCATCGCTGTACGCAACCGCAGAGGCCGCAAAGGTGGCAGCTAAAGCTCAGAAACTTAAGGAGTTCTTCTAATGGCTAAGTTCCCCGGTAATACTATACCACTGTCAGACACAGCAGACCAGTGGGGTCGCAAGGTCCACGTTAACGTCCGAGACGATAAGGTAACTCTGGTCTACCGTTGGAAAGCAAAGAGCGACAACCGAGCGCACACCCAGCGCATGACCCTTAACGACGCACAAACTGCTCGCCTTCTGGCGTCAGTTGCGGTAGCCGCTGCGGTGGCGGTGGGCGAAGACAAGGCTCGTGACGCGCTCCTCGGCAAAGAGGTTAGCGTAGAGACTATCCGTCTAGCAGAGGCTTCGGAAAAGTGATAAACTCAAGGTCATTACTATATGTAGTGGCCTTTATGATTATCATACACAACATATTGAGAGGACATAACCATGCGTAAACCTGAAGAAATCCGTGCAGACATCGAGAAGCTGACCAAAGAGCTGGAAGCTGTGAAGATTCATGAATCAAGACAGGTCTCAGCCGTGAACATCCTGTATAACCTAGGGTGGACACATGACCCACATAAGGGCTGGCAGAAGCCTGCGACAAAGTGGAGCGACTTTAAGGCTCCCTTGAAGGCTGGTGAGCTGGCAACTTGGGACGACAAGGTGCGTGGCGGAACAGTGTACATACGCAGTGTGGGCGATAAGTACGCTCAGGTGTCCCACGTTTATGGTGTTAGCACGCTGGGCGCTGACGTAATGAACAGTAGCTTTGCTGTCGAGAAAAGTAAGTTAACCGTGCGTCCGCGTGAGTATTTCATCGGTCGTCGTTAAGTAACAGGAGACCACTATGTTAGTAACCGATATTGAGGCCGATAACCTCTTAGAGAAAGTCACGCAGTTCCACTGCGGGGTCATCTACGATTACTCCACAGACGAGTACGTTTCGTACCGCCCTTGGGACTTCGGTGCTTATCTGGATGCACTGGAAGCCGAGGTAGCGCGTGGTGGTCTCATTGTGTTCCACAACGGTCACAAGTATGACGCCCCAGCGTTGACCAAACTGGCGAAGCTCCAGCTGAACCGAGAGTTCCACCTTCCGCGTGAGAACGTGGTAGACACACTGGTCCTCAGTCGTTTGCAGTACGCGAACATTAAGGACACCGACATGGGCCTTCTTCGTTCCGGTAAGTTGCCGGGTAGACGCTTCGGGTCTCACGCTCTGGAGGCGTGGGGTTACCGCTTGGGCCAGATGAAGGGTGAGTACAAGGACGACTTCAAGGCTGCACTTGAGGAGCAGGGCGAGGAGTACGTTGAGGGGATGGAGTGGAAGTCCTTTAACGAGCCGATGATGGAATATAACGTTCAGGACGTTGTGGTCACCAAGGCTCTCCTTGAGAAACTACTCAGTGACAAGCACTACTTCCCTCCTCAGGATGGTTGTGGCGATAACTGGTGGATGCACGATGCCGTCACATTCTGGCAGTATTCATGCGAGGCCGTATGGCTGGAACACCGGGCCGCTTGGTTGCTCGCTAAGCAGGAGCGTAATGGGTTCCCGTTCGACACCAAGGCAATCGAAGCGCTGTACGTTGAGTTAGCCTCAAGACGCGCTGAGTTGCTCAAGGAGCTGACCGATACGTTTGGCACGTGGTACCAGCCTAAGGGTGGCACTGAGTTGTTCAAGCATCCACGGACAGGCAAGCCACTGCCGAAGTACCCACGGGTCAAGTACCCGAAGACTGGTACAGTGTATCTGAAGGACGGTAAGACTCTCGCCAAAGGTGAGACCATGAAGGATGCTCCGTGGACACCAATCGAGCACGTTGTGTTTAACCCAAGTAGCCGCGAGCACATCGCTAAGAAACTCCAAGAGGCCGGATGGGTCCCTACAGAGTTCACCGATAAGGGCGCACCTAAAGTTGACGATGAGGTCCTTGAGCACGTTCGTGTGGATGACCCTGAGAAACAGAAGTGCATCGACCTTATCAAAGAGTACCTGATGATTCAGAAGCGAATCGGTCAGGCTGCTGAAGGTGACAAGGCGTGGTTACGTTACGTTGCAGAGGATGGAAAGATTCATGGAAGTGTTAACCCTAATGGTGCAGTTACAGGGCGAGCAACGCATAGCTTCCCTAACCTTGGTCAAGTTCCGGGCGTTCGTTCGCCGTATGGTGAGCCTTGTCGAGCAGCGTTCGGCGCTGAGCATCACTTGGACGGACTTACCGGACAGCCTTGGGTTCAAGCGGGCATCGACGCCAGTGGACTCGAATTGCGCTGTCTGGCACACTTCATGTCTAAGTACGACGACGGGGAATATGCGGATGTCATTCTCAACGGTGATATCCACACAGTCAACCAAGAGGCGGCTGAGCTGCCAACACGTGATAACGCCAAGACATTCATCTACGGTTTCCTCTATGGTGCTGGAGACGAAAAGATTGGACAGATTGTGGGAGCAGGTAAAGAGCGCGGAAAGCAACTCAAGAAGAAATTCCTTGAGAACACCCCAGCAATCGCAGCGTTGCGTGAAGGAATCCAGCAGACCCTCGTCGAGTCATCACGCTGGGTCGGAGGAGAACAGCAAGTCAAGTGGAAGCGGCGCTGGATTAAGGGACTGGATGGAAGAAAGGTACACGTTCGGTCACCACATGCCGCGCTCAACACGTTGCTTCAGTCAGCGGGTGCACTTATTTGTAAGCTCTGGATTGTCGAGACTGAAGAGTTACTTCTCAAAGCTGGCTTGAAGCACGGCTGGGATGGTGACTTTGCGTACATGGCGTGGGTACACGATGAAATCCAAGTGGCCTGCCGGACACCCGAGATTGCACAACAGGTAATTGACGTAGCGCAGCAAGCTATGCGTAACGTTGGGGAACACTTTAAGTTCCGCTGTCGTCTGGACACAGAGGGTAAGATGGGTCCTAACTGGGCCGTATGTCACTAATAACTAAGGAGTAAATCATGGCGATTACTAAACGAGTTCGCGTATCGTTCGACGCTAAGCTGGTACTGTCTACCGCAGACGTAGAGAAAATCACAAAGGACATCGTAGGTGCAACTAAGCAATTCGTTGAGGGTAAACCTACAGACGGTCGCCAACTGGCTGGCATCGAGGCGGCTGTGGTGGATGGACCGGAGGCAGCAATCGAGCTGGCACTCAAGGGTATTGTAACGAGCGAGCTTAAGAAGCTACTCGACGAAATGCGGTTCAACTCCTTCGGAAACTTCCGGGTGGTGTTCAAACAATGAGTGAATATCTGAAGGTACTGGCGGCTATCAAAAGCTGCCCTAAGTCCTTCCAGTCAAACTACGCGCGAAACAATGCGGCCTTCATTGCGGAGGCTGCAAGCCGTGGGCACATCTCGTGCCTGACTGTGGGTGGACGTAACGGTGGTGCTTGGGAATTGACGAGTGCCGGAGTGGAGTTCCTTAAGAAGCATGGAGGTTGTCTGTGAGCTTAAAAGGTTTGATAAGAGACACGCCGTGTCGTAAGTGCGGAGAGCGCCCAACACTGGGTGGATTCCCAGGAAGCTACTACTGGTGGTGCCACAAGTGTAACAAGGAGGTGCCTAGTGAGTAAGCGAATGGTGTTCGTTCACCCGTTACAACCTAAATCACACTGGGAAACTGCTGGTGGCATCGTCTGGTTTTATAAGGATGGCTACATGCTGCGACATTCCAATATAACCCACAAGGACCTTCACGACCCGAAGATGGGTTTTAAATTCAAGGAGTTAAAGAATGAGTAAACATACTTTATTATCCTTCAGTGACCATCGGGCCACCCAGCCGATTGCCAAAGGCGTCCTTGTGATGGATGGTGACTGGCTGGTGTTTCAGTCCATGAGTGCTGCTGAGTTCGATGCCTCGTGGGAAGAAGAAATCTGGCATCGCTGCTGTGACCACGCCAAGGCCCGTGAGATTCTCGCGCAGACCATCGAGTCCTACAAGTCCCGTAAGAAGGCTTGGAAGAATGCTGATGTGGTCCTAGCGTTCACCGATAGCGTCAACTGGCGCAAGCTGCTGGTGGACCCGACGTACAAAGAGAACCGAGCTGCCTCTAAGAAACCTGTGGGCTACTTCGAGTTCCTTGAGTCGGTCTTCGAAGCCTACACGTGCGTCCTTGAGCCTCAGCTGGAAGGCGATGACGTGATGGGTATCATTGGGTCTAACCCAGCGCCTTACCGCTACGAGAAGGCCGTGCTGGTCTCCTGTGATAAGGACTTCAAGACCGTGCCTGATTGTGACTTCTTGTGGTGCACCACTGGGAACATCCTCGTGCAGACCCAAGAGACCGCCGACTACTGGCATCTCTTCCAGACTATCAAAGGTGACATCACCGATGGGTACGCTGGGATTCCCGGCTGGGGTGATACCGCTGAGGACTTCCTGAAGGAACCATTCATTGTGGAGCCTGTGGTGTCCGTACTGAAGTCCGGTAAGAACAAGGGCCAAGAGGTCACCAAGTGGGTTAAGCGCCCGCTGGAGGCTGGAGAGACGCTGTGGGATGCCATTGTGTCCATTGGTGCCAAGGCTGGGATGACCGAACAGGACGTCATCAAGCAGGGACAGATGGCTCGCATCTTGCGGACCGACGAATACAACATTGAGACAGGGGAGATTACCTTATGGAACCCGTTACTGCTGGACAAGTCTTACTGATTCTCGTGCCTTTCGTCGTCATTGCGCGGGCCTTGTGGCTGTTCGTTATGCTGAAGGCTAGGGTATTGAAAGGTAAGTGATAAACTCAAGGTCCTTAGTTATGACTCACTATAGGGAGAGCTAAGGGCCTTTATGATTATTACTTAAAGATTAACCTAAAGAGGACTTAAAGATGATTGCTGACATTAAACATGTGCTGGATAATCCTAACGATGTACCAGATGTCCCGCCTATGGTCATGCGTTACCTTCAGGCGATGCTTTCTTCTGAGTACATTTCGGAGTCAGGTAAACTCAAGAGTCTCCGCGAAGCTGGTTACAGTGAGCAGGCCATCTTTGGGTTCATCCTTGGCACTCAGTACGCCTCCAAAATGTTGGACGAAATGGAGGCCCGTAAGAGAATGAACCGAGAGGAGGATTAACAAATGTGTTGGTCACCTAAAATCAAAACACCCAAGGTAGACACTTCAACTATCCCTGAGCCTGCGCCACTTACGGAGCAACCCTCAGGCGTGGTCTTTGGTGGTACCGACGACAGTAACTCAACGAGCAACGCTGAGACAACTGGTCGTAAGAGCCTGACTGTCACCAAGACTGCGGTAAGTCCCGCCAAGGCGACTCAGAGGGCATTCAACTTATGATTACCCTTAAGAAGGCGGGAGGCATCGGTCGCAGCTTAGCGATTCTCTGGGCGTGGGAACGCTTGGAGGAGCCTGAGGATTTCACAGACTGGACCGACTGGGCAAACCACGTTGACCGCATCATGGACGACTCAGACCTTGAGGAGTACCTAGTGCTGTCCGACTACGGGGTGCCTATTGGATACATTGCGTACAACTTCGGGGAGTGCATCCACAGGCTTGGGACCATTATGAACATCTCAATGATGGTCATGAAGCCGGGTCACGAGATGACACGAGAAGTGTGGTCTGTGATTAAAGAGCGAGCTGTGTGCGAGTCGTGCAGCTGGGTCGCCCGTGGTCAACACCTGTCGGGTGGTCATATGAAAACTATTTATACGGAGGTCTGAGATGGGTAGTATCGTAAAGAAAATCAAGAAGACTGTCGGTAAGGTTACTGGAGGCCTCTTAGGGATTGACCAGAAAGCACCGTCAGCAGCCGCACAGGTGGAGGCCCCTGCGCCAGCCGTTGAGGTTGAGACCGCTAAGGTTGACAACGTGGACACTGGTGATGCAGCCACTGAGTCAAACCAGAAGCGCGCCCGTAGTGCTGGCAAGCGTGCACTAAGTGTATCTCGCAGCTATGGCGGCGGTGTCAACATCTAAGTAACTGGAGGACCCTATGGCAGAATCAAAACGCACAGGGTTCGGTGAGGAGGGAGCGAAGGCTACCTATGAGCGCCTGAAGAACGACCGACAGGCCTACGAGACTCGTGCAGAAAACTGTGCGCAGTACACAATTCCCTCATTGTTCCCTAAGGACTCCGATAACGCCTCTACTGACTACACCACTCCGTGGCAAGCAGTGGGCGCTCGTGGCCTGAACAACTTGGCGTCCAAGCTGATGCTGGCGCTATTCCCGATGCAGACATGGATGAAGTTGACTATCAGTGAGTTCGAAGCGAAGAACCTTGTGGGCGACGCTGAGGGACTCGCTAAGGTGGACGAAGGTCTGTCGATGGTCGAGCGAATCATCATGAACTACATTGAATCCAACAGCTACCGAGTGACTCTCTTTGAGTGCCTCAAGCAGTTGGTCGTTGCGGGAAATGCCCTACTGTTTATCCCCGAGGCTGAAGGTTCGTATAACCCAATGAAGCTCTATCGCTTGTCTTCTTATGTAGTCCAACGAGACTCATTCGGCAACGTGCTTCAGATTGTTACACGGGACCAGATTGCCTTCGGGGCTTTACCAGAGGATGTCCGCAGTACCGTAGAGAAATCAAGCGGCGAGAAGAAGCAGGACGATGTAGTCGATGTGTACACGCATATCTACCTTGACGATGAATCTGGAGACTACCTGAAGTATGAGGAAGTTGAAGAGGAGGAAATCGATGGGTCGGACGCTCAGTACCCTATCGACGCCTTACCGTACATTCCGGTCCGCATGGTCCGTATCGACGGCGAGTCCTACGGTCGCTCCTACGTGGAAGAGTATCTGGGCGACTTACGGTCCCTTGAGAACCTTCAGGAGGCCATCGTCAAGATGTCCATGATTGCCTCTAAGGTAATCGGCTTGGTCAACCCAGCTGGCATCACACAGCCGCGCCGTCTTACCAAGGCACAGACTGGTGACTTTGTGCCGGGACGCCGAGACGACATTGAGTTCCTCCAGCTGGAGAAACAAGCAGACTTCTCTGTGGCGAAATCCGTTAGTGACCAGATTGAGGCACGCCTGTCGTATGCCTTCATGTTGAACTCAGCGGTACAGCGTACAGGCGAGCGAGTGACAGCCGAAGAGATTCGGTACGTTGCCAGCGAACTTGAGGATACCCTAGGCGGTGTCTACTCCATCCTTAGTCAAGAGCTACAGTTGCCTCTGGTCCGCGTGCTGCTTAAGCAGCTACAGGCCACGCAGCAGATTCCTGACTTACCACAGGAGGCAGTAGAGCCGACCATTAGTACCGGACTGGAGGCCATTGGTCGCGGTCAGGACCTCGATAAGTTGGAACGCTGTATCGCCGCTTGGTCTGCGCTTGGGCCTATGGCTCAGGACCCGGACATTAACCTGTCGGTAATCAAGCTGCGCATTGCGAACGCCATCGGTATTGATACTTCAGGTATCCTACTGACTGACGAGCAGAAGCAGAAGAAGATTGCTCAGGAGTCCATGCAGACTGGTATGATGAACGCTGCGGCAGCTGGTGGTGCTGGTTTAGGTGCAGCCGCTACGGCAAGCCCTGAGGCTATCCAAGGGGCAGCAGAGCAGGCAGGCTTACAGCCGCAGTAGTTACGACTCACTATAGGGAGACCTCGGCTTTGAAATGAGCGTCGACACAAGGTTGGAGTCCTTGGGTTTCCCTTTAGTTCAATCATTCAAGGAGAACAATAATGGCAGGTGAATCTAACGCAGACGTTTATGCATCGTTCGGTGTTAACTCAGCGGTAATGACAGGTTCCTCTCAGGAGGAGCACGAAAGTAACATGCTGGCGCTTGATGTTGCTGCCCGTGATGGCGATGATGCAATCAGCGTTTCAGACCAAGAGGTCGACCTGTACGGTAACCCGGACAAGTTCGCAGACCCTGAGGATGACTCTCGGATGCAAGTTCGCATCGGTGAGGAACCCAACGAGGAAGCTGATGGTGACGAACCTGAAGAGGAAGTTACTGATGATGGTGCCGACGGTGACCCTGAAGAGTTTACCCCGCTCGGTGATGCTCCTAAGGACCTGACCGATGTGTCCACCAAGATTTCTCAGCATGAGCAAGGCTTCCAAGAGATGGTATCCGATGCACTGTCTCGCGGCCTGTCTCAGGAAGTCATCGACCAGATTAACTCTGAGTATGAAGGCGACGGTATCTCTGAGGCGTCCTACGCTGAACTCGCTAAGATTGGCTACAGCAAGTCCTTCGTTGATTCTTATATCAGCGGTCAGGAAGCTCTGGTCAACCAGTACGTTGCTCAGGTCAAGGCGTATGCTGGTGGTGAAGAACGCTTCGCAGCACTTCACGCACACCTGAAGTCCACCAACCCGGAAGCCGCTCAGTCCTTCGAGACTGCATTGGCGAACCGTGACTTGGGGACCGTTAAGGCCATTGTGAATCTTGCGGGTCAATCCTTCACGAAGAAATTCGGGAAACCAGCAGAGCGCTCAGTGACCAAGCGTGCAACCCAAGCGGCCCCAGCAGCTAAGAAGGCTGAAGGCTTCGCAACTCGTGACGAAATGATTAAGGCTATGAGCGACCCTCGCTACCGCCACGACTCGGTGTATCGCCGCGAAGTGGAACAGAAGGTCATCGACTCTAAGTTCTAAACATTACGACTCACTATAGGGAGAGATGGAACATTACGATTGGTGGTTTCCTGTAGGTTATCTTACAGGGCATCCGGCTGCCGAGCTTGTCGTAGTGATGCCCTTTAGTTACACATTGAGAACCAACTCGATTCAAGCAGTAACACACTTTATCTTTAAACTCATATAGGAGATTCAACATGGCTAACATGCAAGGTGGACAGAAAATCGGTACTAACCAAGGCAAAGGTCAATCCGCTTCCGACGCTCTGGCGCTATTCCTGAAAGTATTCGGCGGTGAAGTCCTGACCGCTTTCGCTCGTACCTCCGTGACCATGAGCCGCCATATGGTTCGCTCCATCGCGTCCGGTAAGTCCGCACAGTTCCCGGTTCTGGGCCGCACCAAAGCAGCATATCTGCAACCGGGCGAGTCTCTGGATGATAAGCGTAAAGACATCAAGCACACCGAAAAGGTAATCAACATTGATGGCCTGCTGACCGCAGACGTGCTGATTTACGATATTGAAGACGCCATGAACCATTATGATGTCCGCTCCGAGTACACTGCACAGCTGGGCGAATCTCTGGCGATGGCGGCTGACGGTGCTGTACTGGCTGAGATTGCCAATCTGGTCAACCTGCCGGGCGCCTCTAACGAGAACATCGCTGGTCTTGGGGCACCTTCCGTGCTGACCCTGCCGACCATCACTGCGGCTACCTCGGTGACTGATGTAGAGACCTACGGTCAGGAAATCATTGCGATGCTGACTCAGGCTCGTGCGAAGCTGACCAAGAACTACGTTCCGGCAGCTGACCGGACCTTCTACACCACCCCGGAAGCGTACTCTGCGATTCTGGCTGCGCTGATGCCGAAGGCTGCGAACTATCAGGCACTCATCGACCCTGAGCGTGGCTCAATCCGTAACGTGATGGGCTTCGAGGTCGTCGAGGTTCCGCATCTGGTAGCAGGTGGCGCTGGCGATGACCGCCCGGACGAAGGTACCGCTGCGACCAACCAGAAGCACGCCTTCCCGGCAACTGGTAACGTGAACACTGGTAACGTTGTTGGTGTATTCCAGCACCGCTCCTCTGTCGGCACCGTTAAGCTGAAAGACCTGGCTCTGGAACGTGCTCGTCGCGCCGAGTATCAGGCTGACCAGATTATCGCTAAGTACGCGATGGGTCACGGTGGCCTGCGCCCGGAAGCGACTGGTGCGGTAGTTTTCAAAGCAGCTTCCTAAGAGCAGCAGCCTTTAGTGTGAACGTTGAGAGTGAAGTGGAGCCGACCGCAGAGGTAGCCGCCGAAGTAGCTCTAACGCCTCAGCAGAAGGCCGCTATCACACGTGCACGTAATAAGGCACTTAAGGAAGCACAAACCGAGTAACAACTAGCTAACCCCTTGGGGCCTCCGGGTCCTGAGGGGTTTTTTGCTTTAGGAGGCTTTATGTTCTCACCAGACGTAAACATAGGGACCAGCGCTGAGCTGGATGCTGTCAACGAAATCTTAGCGTCCATCGGGGAACCTCCAGTAGTGACACTAGGTGACGATGGTAATGCTGACGTAGCGAATGCCCGTAGGATTCTCTCAAAGATTAACAGACAGATTCAGTCACGAGGCTGGACCTTCAATATCGAAGAGGATGCTACCCTGACACCAGACGCTAACTCTAAGATGATTCAATACAGCCTTAACTACCTGTCAATGCTGTCGTCCTCAGGGACCACAACGTATGTCAACAGGTCTGGGTATGTATACGATAAGTCGGCAGCAACCGATGAGTTTGATTCACCAATAACAGTAAACCTGATTAGACTGCGGGACTACGACGAGATGCCTGAGTGCTTCCGCTCGTGGATTGTTGCCAAGGCCAGCCGCCAGTTCAACGCTAGGTTCTTTGGCGCTCCCGAGGTGGACGCCTCATTAGCTGAAGAGGAACAAGACGCAGCTCAGCGTTGCTTCGAGTACGAGCTGGATTACGGTAAGTACAACATGCTCGATGGCGACAGCTTCACCTCTGGTCTACTGTCTCGATAACCATAAGGAGGACCACATGGCCCTTGTTAGTCAAAGTATTAAAAACCTTAAGGGGGGTATTAGCCAGCAGCCAGACATCTTGCGTTACCCTGAGCAGGGAGCCAAGCAGGTCAACGGTTGGTCCTCCGAAACAGAGGGGCTTCAGAAGCGCCCTCCCGTGGTTCTCAAGAAGGTCCTTGGGGACGCAGGGTATCTTGGGTCTGACCCAATGGTCCATCTCATCAACCGTGACGAGAACGAGCAGTATTACGTTGTGTTCACCGGAACAGGTATCAGAGTGTTTTCGCTCGACGGTACCGAGCGGGCCGTTCGCGGTGACTTCTCGTATGTAACCACAGGGAACCCGCAGAAAGACCTGCGGATGATTACGGTTGCCGACTACACCTTCGTTGTGAATACCACCAAGACTGTAGAGGTCAACGATGGGAGCCTGTCCAACGGTGGTAACTTTCAGGATAACGTGGACGGCCTCATTAACGTCCGTGGTGGTCAGTACGGTCGTAAGCTCGTGGTCACCATCAACGGGACAACCGTAGAGCACCAGCTGCCTTCTGGTAGTAACGCCACAGAGGACCCGCCTAAAGTGGACGCACAGGCCATCGCTGAGGCTCTCGCGGTACTTCTCCGTGCAGCCTTACCGTCATGGACCTTTGACGTTGGGACTGGCTACATACACGTACAGGCTCCTTCTGGTACTACCATCACCGAGTTCATCACAAAGGATGGCTACGCTGACCAGCTGATTAGCCCGGTGACCCACTACGCTCAGTCGTTCTCTAAGTTACCACTCAACGCGCCTGACGGGTACCTCGTTAAGATTGTAGGCGACACCTCGAAGACTGCCGACCAGTATTACGTGAAGTATGACAAGTCTCAGAAGGTCTGGAAGGAAACTATCGGCTGGAACGTAACGACCCTGCTGCACCACCACACGATGCCTTGGGCGCTCGTAAGGGCCGCTGACGGTCAGTTTGATTTCAACTGGCACAACTGGGAGCCGCGTAAGGCTGGTGATGACGTGACTAGTCCGCACCCATCTCTGGTAGGCTCCCAGATTACCGATGTGTTCTTCTGGCGCAACCGCTTAGGGTTCCTCTCAGGGGAGAACGTAGTGCTGTCCCGTACTGGTCGGTACTTCGACTTGTACCCACCGAGTGTGGCGAACCTGAGCGACGATGACCCTATCGACGTGGCTATCAGTCATAACCGTGTGTCAATCCTGAAGTACGCCGTACCGTTCGCTGAGGAGCTTCTCCTGTGGTCTGACGAAGCGCAGTTCGTGATGAGTGCCTCCGGTGTTCTCTCAGCGAAGTCCGTTGAGCTGAACCTTACGACTCAGTTCGATGTGCAGGATGGGGCGAGACCTTACGGAATCGGCCGGAACATCTACTTTGCGTCCAAGCGCTCCACCTATTCGTCAGTGTACCGTTACTATGCGGTGGCAGACGTTAGCGAGGTTAAGAACGCAGAGGACATTACGACCCACATCCCGCAGTACATCCCCAACGGAGTCTTCAGCATCAACGGGTCAGGGACTGAGAACTTCTGTTCGGTACTAACCAAAGGTGCGCCCAATAAGATTTTCACCTACAAGTTCCTGTACATCGACGAGCAGCTTCGCCAGCAGGCGTGGTCACATTGGGAGTTCCCTGAGGACGTTAGGGTACTGGCGGCGGACTCTATCGGGTCCACTATGTACCTCCTGATGAAGAACAATACCCACTCGTGGTTAGGTCAGATAGACTTTACCAAGGAGACAACCGACCTACCTAAGGAGCCTTACCGCCTGTATCTCGACCTCAAGAAGGAATACACCATCCCTACCTCGGCGTACAACTGGGACACCAACGAGACGACCGTTGCGCTATCCAGCGTCTTCGGGATGAACCTCGGCGGCAACCGTAAGCTGAGTATGGTAGAGGAAGACGGGAAGGTAACCACGTGGGATACCTACGGTGCGACTGTAAGCATGATTGGGGACTACTCTGGGAAGCACGTGTTCTTCGGGGTCCACATCCCGTTCACCTATGAGTTCTCCAAGTTCCTCATTAAGAAGACTGGGGACGACGGGTCAACCTCTACGGAAGACACTGGTCGTTTACAGTTGCGAAGAGCATGGGTCAATTATGAGGACTCCGGACAGTTCACTGTCAGTGTTAATAACCTGTCTAGGACTTTCGAGTATGACATGGGAGGTAGTAGGATGGGGTCGTCCGGGCTGGTCCTAGGTCAGTTGAACCTTGGGACCGGGCAATACCGATTCCCTGTGGTTGGCAACGCTCGTGTGAACACTGTGACTATTTACTCTGAGGCCCCAACTCCGCTCAATATTATTGGGTGCGGCTGGGAGGGTAACTACACCCGAAGAACCTCAGGCATCTAACGTTAACGTCTCCCTATTACGACTCACTATAGGGAGACAATACGACTACGGGAGGGTTTCGTAATGTACATAAGGTCCTCTAAAAGTACCGACTTTGAAGTATTCACTCCGGCCCATCATGACATACTTGAGGCGGAGGCTTACGGTATCACCCCAAGTTTTCCACCAGCAGAAGAGTGTGTCACGATGGACCTGAATGGGTTCCCTCTGGCTATTGGTGGAAACAATGGAGACCAAGTGTGGTTCGTTACGTCTGACCAAGTGTGGCGACTTAACAGGGCCATGAAGTTACGGTTCCATAGGTTAATCTGCGAGTACCGCGACAAGGTACTTGAGGTTCACCCTGTGTTATGGAACTTTGTATGGATTGGTAATCACCCACACATAAGGTTCCTTAAGTCCATCGGTGCGGTATTCCACGAGGAGTACACAGCTGATGGGAAATTCCAACTGTTTACCATTAGGAGGTAACTATGTGCTGGATGGTAGCATTGCCGATGGCACTCGCAGCAGGTGGGTCTATCATGGGGTCGGTCCAACAGAATAAAGCTGTAGCGGCCCAGAATGACGCTCTGCGGAAACAGTCCATTGAGATGGTCAAGCAGATGAACTTTCAGAATGCTGATGACCGACTGAAGGCCCAAGCAGCACTCGAGGATGCTGGTAATGAGCTGACTGCTCGCAACATGCAGTCCGTACAGGCGATGGGCACACTTCGGGCAGCAATCGGAGAGTCAATGCTTGGAGGAGCCTCAATGGACCGTGTATCCCGTGTGACCGAGGGTCAATACATTCGAGAGGCCAACAGTGTCACCGACTCCTACAAGCGAGACTATGCGTCAATCTTCGCGGGTCAGGTAGGTAGGACCGAGAGCACCAAAGCTCAAGTAGACGCAAACAACCGTGGAGAGGCCAAGATGAAGTCTGGATTGGCAACAGTGCTGGAAGCTGGGATGGCAGCAGGTACCGCATGGGCTGGAAGTTCAGCCAGTGGTGGCCTACTCGCTAAATCTGGAGGCTCTGCGGCCCCAATAAGTGCGGCTGTAGGAACAAAGACCGGGAGGTAACAAATGGCAAGTAAGGTATATTCAGCTTTAGGAAACATGGCTACTCCCGGTATGGCCCGCGTTCGGGGATTCTCTGGGGGTAACTTTCAGGCAGCACAGGTAAGACCTGAGGACCCGGGGCAGAACAAGTGGGCTGCTATTATGGACTTCGCTAAGGCTGGCGCTGATGCATACCAAGCGTATGACCAACAGCAGCGCGACAGAGCCGATGAGCGGTCCAACGAGATTATTCGTAAGCTGACCCCAGAGCAGCGCCGTCAGGCCATCCAGAACGGGACCCTGCTTTATCAGGACGACCCATACGCAATGGAGGCCCTGAAATTCAAGACTGGTCGTAACGCTGCGTTCCTCATTGACGACGATGTTATGCAGAAGGTCAAAGAGGGTCAGTTCCGTAGCCGTCAGGAGATGGAGGAGTATCGCCACTCACGACTTCAGGAAGGCGCTAAGACTTACGCGGAACAGTTCGGTATCAACGATGCTGATGAGTTCTTCCAGCGTGGTTTTAATGACAACATCACAGAGCGCAACATATCGCTGTATGGTGCCCACGATTCCTTCCTGAGTGACCAAGCCCAGAAGGGTGCCTTAGTGAACTCTAAGGTGGAACTCAATGGTGTCCTCAGTGACCCGACGATTCTCCAGCGCCCAGACTCTGCGCAGTTCTTCACGAGCTACATTGACAACGCCCTTAAGATTGGGTCCATCCCATCTGATAGTCAGGCATCTCAGTTAATCTCGTCGAGTCTTAATGACGTCGTTCAGCGTCCGGGCGGTGCGAACTTCCTGACAAACCTAGCGGACCAGAAGGTCACCCTCAACGGGACCACCAGCACCTACCGTGAACTCATGGGCGAGGAGCAGTGGAACGCTATGATGGTCAAGGCGCAGCACTCGCAGTTCATGAACAACGCGAAGTTAGCAGAGAAGTTCAGCCTAGACATCAACTCAGCGCTGAACCAAGAGGACGTCTCTAAGGGCTGGGAGATGCTTCAGGCCAAGAAGGAGGAACTCGACAGACTCCAACCGGGCGAAGAGTTGACCCCGGAGCGCCAGCAGCTGATTAACGCTCAGATGCAACTTCAGGACAAGTTCAAGCAGCAGTCCGCAGCGACAGCCAAGGCTATGGACGACCAGAAGAAGGACATCAACAAACTTGCAGTAATCGACCAGCAGTTCCAGAAGCGCCTCAACGGTCAGTACGTGTCCACCAGCTACAAGGACATGCCTACCAACGAGAACACCGGAGAGTTCCAGCACAGTGATGTGGTCAACTACGCCAACAAGAAGTTAATGGACATTGACAATATGCAACTGTCGGATGCTCAGAAGGACCGCCTTAAGCTGGACTACCTGCGGGCAGACAGTAAGGATGGCCCGTTCCGTACAGCTGTCGGTCAGCTCGTGCAGGATGTTCAGGACCAGTGGCAGGCCGCTGTGATTAACGGTAAGATGCCTCAGGACACTACCGCTATTGACAACCTGCGGAGACTACGGAATACCGACCCGGACCTCGTTGCGGCTCTCTACCCGGATAAGGCTGACTTGTTCAACACGATGGACATGATGGACCGCCAAGGGGTCGAGGCTCAGGTGCTCATAGACGCAGAACGTCAGCGCCGCTCTCAGACCAAAGAGATGCAGTACGAGGACGATAAGGCGTGGGCTTCCCTGAAGAACAACTCAGAGTCCCCGGAGCTATCCCGTATGCCAACCAGTCTGGATAGTATGGCCCGTAAGATTTACGACGGGGTACGCTATCAGTCAGGCAACAGCGACATGGCGATGCAGCAGGTCGATAAGTTCCTCAAGCAATCCACGGTCACCTTCAAAAGTGACGATGTGGACGGGGAAACCATTGGCGTTATCCCGAAGAATGCCCTTCAGGTCACCGATGACCCCAAGAGCTGGGAGCAAGGTCGAGACATTCTGGATGCTGCCCGCAAGGGAATCATTCAGGCCAACCCTTGGATTACCAATAAGCAACTGACTATGTACCAGCAGGGAGACTCAATCTACCTTATGGACACCACAGGTCAGGTGCGTATCCGGTACGACAAAGAGTTACTGTCTCGTGAGTACAACCACACACAGCAGATTCTCGCAGAGAAAGCCCGTGAGGAAGCTATGGCGGAGGCCAATAAGCGCGCCCCTATCACTCAGGCCACCAAGGCCCGTGAGCAGGCTGGCAAGCGCGTCCGTGAGAAAGCTAAGAAAGTGCCGAAGTACATCTACGGAGGCGGACCTAAAGAGTAACTAATAAGGAGGCCCTAATGGCTAAGTACGACAAGTCCATTCCTAGTGAATACGATTCATTATTCCAGAAGGCTGCGGATAGCCACGGGGTCTCCTATGACCTCCTTCGAAAGTTGGCATTCAACGAGTCTTCATTCAACCCGGCAGCTAAGTCACCGACTGGCCCGCTGGGAATCATGCAGTTCACCAAAGGTACAGGCGCAGGAATGGGCCTTAAAATTACCGGAGGTCCTGACGATGAGCGCCTTAACCCGTCCCTAGCGATTGACGCTGGTGCTCGCCACTTGTCTGACCTTGTGCGTAAGTACAACGGTGATGAGCTGAAAGCGGCCCTAGCGTACAACCAAGGGGAAGGGCCTAACGGCGCCCCTCAGATTCAGGCTTACGATAAGGGAGACTGGGCGTCAATTTCCGAAGAAGGTCGAAACTACATGCGGAAACTGCTGGACGTCGCTAAGAGTCCTAACAGCGGTGCACTGGAAGCATTCGGCGGTATCACCCCAAAGGGTAAGGGCATCCCGTCAGACTCAGCGTTTGCTGGTATCGGGACCAAGAGTAAGGTTGGTGATGCCCTCCCAGAATCAACAGGGTTCAACGTGAAGGGTACCGCTCAGCCTGAACCAGCAGTCCCCTACGCGAAGTCCTTTTGGGAAGCCGCAGGTACGACCATCGACGAGTTCGAGAGCCGCTCAACGTTCTTTGGCTTCAAGGATGCAGCAGACGCACAGCTCCAGAACTCAACTCTTGGTGTTGCTGTACGGGCTGCTCGTGCCGACAATGGGTTCGATGTGTTCAAGGACACCATCGCGCCTACCCGTTGGAACACCCACAGCTGGTCCCCTGAGGAGCTGGAGCGTATCCGTAATGAGGTGAAGAACCCTAGCTACATCAACGTGGTCACTGGTGGCTCCCCTGAGAATCTGGACGAACTCATCAAGTTAGCCAACGAGAACTATGAGGCCGACCAAAAGGCTGCGGGTGCAGGACTTGGTGCGAAGCTGTCAGCTGGCGTTATTGGAGCTGGTGTAGACCCGCTGTCCTACGTACCACTAGTTGGGGTAGCCGGGAAGGGACTCAAGGTAGTCAATAAGGCGTTCGTGGTGGGGGCACAAGCAGGAGCGCTCAACGTGGTCTCTGAGGCCCTGAGGACTTCCGTCGCTGGCGGCGAAGCACACTATGCAGATGCCGCACTTGGTGGGATGCTGTTCGGGTCCGGTATGTCCGTACTCACAGACGCTGTGTCCCGTGGTCTGCGCAAGGCTAGTGGTACAGAGATTCCCAACGAGTTCGCTGGCCCTGCGTTGCGCTTAGAGGCCCGTGAGACCGCTATGAACACTGGTGGTGCAGACATGACGCTGATGCCCACAGAGGGCCGTGTGTTCGACAGGGAGCACGCTGGGGTCCCCTATGCAGACCATCCGGTAGAGTCTGGTGCGGTTATCCTCAACAATGGAGCAATCCTGAGTGACACCAACCCACTGAACCCTAGGACCCTTCAGGAGTTCTCTGAGATTAACC
>OBJT01000017.1_pt1 | contig 40651 bp, 40 predicted proteins | sample 1519861 | NCBI WGS metagenome assembly OBJT01 (sample SAMN02401118, study PRJEB22541) | soil metagenome, isolate JX
CGTTGCCAAAAGGGTTCCGAGTCGATCAGAACACCATCCATATCGAAGATCACGGCAGTTAACATCTTGTACTCCTGACATAGGTGAAGGGGGGATTATAAGCCCGGTGCTTCAATGGGAAAGGGGCAGTCACCTGCCCCTTGCGCCGGATCACGCAGATAAACGTTTGTTTTTGCGTGGTAAAGCGGATTGCCTAGAACAGTACTTCTACCCGGGCTGCCACCGTCTTGGCCTGCTCCACGGCTTCCTGGCAATCCTGCCCACGGGCGAGCGCCACCCCGAGGCGACGACGACCGGCGATCTCCGGCTTGCCAAAGAGACGCAACTGGGCACCCGGCACCAGGGCCAGTGCCTCGCCAATCCCCTGATAGCGGATATCCTGGCTGTGGCCTTCCCGCAGCACCACGGCAGAGGCGCTCGGGCCGTACTGGGTGATGGTGCCGACGGGCAGCCCCAGGATGGCGCGCACGTGCAGGGCGAACTCGGAGAGATCCTGGGAGATCAGGGTCACCATGCCGGTGTCGTGGGGGCGGGGGGAGACTTCGCTGAACCACACCTCGTCACCCCTGATGAAGAGCTCGACCCCGAACAGACCGTAGCCGCCAAGGGCTTCGACCACCTTGGCCGCCACCTCCTTGGAGCGGGCCAGGGCCAGCTCGCTCATGGCCTGGGGCTGCCAGGATTCGCGGTAGTCGCCATCCTCCTGACGATGGCCGATAGGCTCGCAGAAGTGGATGCCATCGACGGCGCGCACCGTGAGCAGGGTGATCTCGTACTCGAAAGGAACGAAGCCTTCGACAATCACCTTGCCACGACCGGCACGGCCCCCCTCCTGGGCATAGGTCCAGCTTTCATCCAGCCTGGCGAGATCGCGCAGCAGGCTCTGCCCCTTGCCGGAGGAGCTCATCACCGGTTTGACCACGCAGGGGAGGCCGATGGCCTCGACGGCGGCCACAAACTCCTCCTTGCTCTGGGCAAAGCGGTAGGCAGAGGTGGGCAGCCCCAGGGTTTCGGCGGCGAGGCGACGGATCCCCTCCCGGTTCATGGTGAGCTGGGTGGCGCGGGCATTGGGCACCACCTTGACCCCTTCCTGCTCGAGGGCGGCCAGGGTGTCGGTGGCGATGGCTTCAATCTCGGGGATGATGAGGTCGGGCTTGACCTCGGCCACCAGGGCGCGCAGGGCGGCACCATCCAGCATGTCCAGCACGCGGGCCTGGTGGGCCACCTGCATGGCGGGGGCGTTGGCATAGCGGTCGGCGGCGATCACCTCGATACCGAGCCGCTGCAGCTCGATGGCGACCTCCTTGCCGAGTTCGCCTGATCCCAGCAGCAGGGCGCGGGTCGCAGTGGGGCGGGTGGCGGTTCCAAACATCTGATCTCTCCTGAGGTCGGTGGTCAGCAGGGCTGATCCGGGTGAGCAAAAAAAGAGGCACGCATGGCGTACCTCAGGAAGTGGGTGGGTGGGCGCGCTGCTCCAGATGGGTGAGCAGGGTGATGGCGCCGATGATGATGGCCGCCCCCAGCCACAAGCGACCGGGGGGCGCCCAGCCAAATACCAGCCAGCCGGCCAGCACGTTCATGGGCAGCTTGGCAAAATCAAAAGGTTGCACGAAGGAGGCCTCCGCCACGCTGTAGGCGCGGGCGATGGACATCTGGGCCAGTGCCGACAGTACGCCAGAGGCGGCCACCAGCAGCCACTGGGTTTCGCTCGGCCACTGCCATTCAGGGATCGCCAGCATGGCGTTGAACGGGGTGCTGAAGACGAGCAGGTAGACGACGATGGTGTGGGACGACTCGCTGGCCGCCTGATAGCGCACCAGCAAGGAGTAGCCTGCCCAGAAGAGGGCGGCCGCCACCGGCAGCAGGGAGGCCAGGGTGAAGTCGTCGGTCCAGGGGGCCAGGATCAGCATGGCGCCCACAAACCCCGCCAGGGTCGCGAGAATGCGGGCCCGGCTCACCTGCTCTTTGAGAAAGAGGGCTGATCCCAGGGTGGCAAACAGGGGGGAGGTCATCAAGAGCGCGATCCCCTGCCAGATGGGGACGGGGACCGCCAGGGCCCAGAGCCAGAACTGGATGCCGGTCACCGCCAGGGCGACCCGCAGCAGGTGCAGGCGCAGCTGGTTCGTCATCAGGGACTGGCGCAGACCGTGGCGCACCAGCCAGGGCAGCAGGCAGACCAGGGCTATCAGATATTGGTGAAAGGCGACCTGGGTCGAGGGGAGGCCGAGCTTGAAGCTGACATACTGGCTCAGGCTGTTGACGGCGGCGAAGCAGAGGCCTGCCACCATCATCCAGACGGCGCCGGCAAAGGGGGAGTGCCTGCGGGAGGAGGTCATGAGATCCGGATCACGTACAAAAAGTGCGGCGGATCATAACGGCAATCGTTTGTCATGCCAAGGGTGCGGAGTTTGATGAGCCCCTCTCTGCCGAGGAAATGCACAGACATCAAATTTTTTGAATGACTTGAGCATCTATTTTCGCTATCAGGCTTTAATGCCAGTCTTTATAGTGACCTCCATCGACAGCCTGGCTGTTCAATTGACAATCAAATGGAGTTTCACCATGGCCAATATCCTCGTTCTGAAGTCCAGCATCCTGGGCCAGTATTCCCAATCCAACGCCCTGATCGACGGCTACCTGGCCGAGCGCCAGGGTGACACCATCCAGGTACGCGATCTGGCGACCCTGAACCTGCCGGTGCTGGACGGCGAGCTGGCCATGGGCCTGCGTGGTGGCGAGAACCTGAACGAGCGTCAGCAAGCGGTGCTGGCCCAGTCCGACGAGCTGGTCGCCGAGCTCAAGGCGAGCGATCTGGTGATCATCGCGGCCCCCATGTACAACTTCAACATCCCGACCCAGCTGAAAAACTGGATCGATCTGGTGGCCCGTGCCGGCGTGACCTTCCGTTACACCGAGACCGGTCCGGTCGGCCTGGTGGAGAACACCCGCGCCCTGGTGGTCAGCCCCCGTGGCGGCATGCACGTGGGCAATGCCACCGACCTGGTGACCCCCTACATGCGTACCGTGCTGGGCTTCATCGGCATCACCGAAGTGGACTTCATCTATGCCGAAGGCATGGGCATGGGTCCGGAGGCGCAAGCCAAGGGGATCGAGCAGGCCAAGGAGCAGCTGGAAACCCTGGCTTACTGATGCGACTCGGGGCCTCCCCAGTATCCTGAAACAACAACGCAGCCCTCGGGCTGCGTTGTTGTTTTTGGGCAGTCATCGCGCTCTGGCGTCGTTATTCGCGCAGGAAGTGGCGGCAGCCGCTGCCGACCATCAGAAAGACCGCCACCAGGGAGGCCAGCAGCAGGGTGGTGAGCCACTGCTCGGCGCTGTTGGGGACCTGGGGGAGGAAGAGGCTGATCACCAGCAATGTGCAGAGGGTGATCAGGCTGGTTGGTCGAATGAGGCGCATCATGGGTCATCCTTGGCTGCGGGTGGTGAACAAGAGGCTAACCGCGGTCTGTGACAACAAGATGTATCCATACCTCTTGCGAACATCAACGGACCGGGTAGCCACCACCTTAGCAGCTTTTGCCGACGGAGCCAGCGGCATGGGTCGGGTTGTGATCCGGATCCCTATCTGAACTGCTTCTGATCTTCCTGATAGTGGAAATCGCCGCTGGCCAGCCTGGCGACCAGGGCCTCCTTGTCGAGATCCTGCGCCCGGCAAAGATCATCGAGATCCTCGTAGTGATCACGCAGCTGCATGTTGACCAGGCTCAGCAGCATGTTGACATCCATGGTGGCAAAGTTGTTCAGCTTCATGAGGGTTGCTCGTTGTCCAGCAGGTGAAGTTGTTCGATGGCATCGCTGACGCTCTGCAGGTGCAGGCGAATGCTCTGGCGCGCCTCGGCCGGCAGATAGTCGGTGAGGGTGTGCTGCCAGCTTCCCGCCTCCGTCTTGAGCTGCTGGAACAGGGTGAGCCCCGCCGGGGTGAAGGAGACCAGGCTGATGCGCTTGTCCTGCACGCTGTTCTCGGTGAACAGGATGCCTTTCTCCACCAGACGATGGATCTCGCGGGAGATCCGTACCTTGTCCATGCCGCTCGCCTCCACCAGTTCCTTCTGGCTGATGGGGTAGTGGGGGCCGAGCACCATCATCAGGCGCCACTGGGGCACGGTGAGTTGGTACCGCTGCTGATAAAACTGTTCAAAGGTATCGCGCACCATCTCAGCGGCGTGAACCAGCTGATAAGGAGGGTAGTGCGCGAGCAGCTCAATGATCTTCGACATATGACATCCTGCTGTGGCGGCTGCATCGGGTGCAGTTTCTCTTGATACTTTGGCCTTGATGATACGTAACACAGGGGCATTTGTCTGACCAGTCACCAGAAAAATGTGCGTTTGCGCACGTGTTCTGTCATCGAATCGGCAATTGGGGTCTCAACTGGCCTGCTTGCCCGCACTCTTTCGCAGCCATATCAAGGCGTTGTGGGTCAGCCAGGCCTCGCGACTCTGCAAGGCGTAGAGCGCCGCCTCGTCACGGCTGCCTCCCTGCCAGCGGCGAGGCTCCTGCTTGGGCAAGCGGCGCTGGCCCAGCAAAGTGGCGGGCACATGGGGATTGACCTCCATTGCCGCCGCCAGATGAGGGCGCGCCGCCGCTTCCCCTTCGCAGACAAAGCTCATCAAGGCCTTGTTGTAGAGCAGCCAGCAGGAGGCTTCATCAAAGCGCACCAGCAGTTGTTGCAGGGCATCCCATTCCCCTTGCCAGGCATAGAGGGTGGAGAGGGGGTGGCGGCAAGCGGGCTCGTCGGCGCGACAGAGGGCGAGCAGGGCCAGGTACTCATCCCGTGCCTGCCCAAGCTGCCCAAGTCGCAGCAGGCAATCGGCTCGACCGGCCCTGGCCGCGATCAGAGGGCGTGCCTCGGGGACCTGCCAGCCATGGCCCGCGTGGGCTTGCCAGAATGCCTCATCGAACAGGAGGTTGGCATCGGCAATGATGCGCTCGAACCAGCCAAGGCGAGCGAGGGGATCGCGGCTCTCTGCCGCCAGCTCGAACCACTGCTGCCACTGGCGAGTCTGCTCGTTGTCCAGGGACGGGCTCTCTTCAGGCTCGGCCTCGTAGTGATCCTGGCCGAGCAGGAGGTTGAGGGCCGTCTTCATCTGCTGGCGTTGACGCTTGCAAAAATCGAGGAAGGGGAGCTCGCTGGCCGCAGCCTGGTGCAGCATCATGGCCATGGGCTTGTCGCGAAACAGGCAGAGCTCGGCCACCAGGCTGAAGCGATGGCGGGTCGCCGGATCGTTCAGGTCGGTCGGCGCCGGCCAGCAGGCTACCCCCTGACTGAAGCCATAGCTCCATTGGCCCAGAGGATGGCGCTTGTCAAACACCTGCTCCGGGTTGTCGGTAGAGAGGCGACACTGGCTCGGCAGGGCCAGCTGCGCGTCGTCGGCCTGGGCTTCCAGCTCGGCGATCAGGTGATGCAGCGCCTCGGCACTCTTCTCGTCCAGCGCTGCATCATGAGGCAGCAGGCCGGCCAGCGGATCTTGCCAGTCGGGGGCTACGGGCCCCGTCAGACGGGCGCACAGGAAGCCGTGCAGGGCGGGGTAACTCATCTCCTGCTGGCTGTGGGTCTGGATCCATTGATTGAGATGACGGGTACGAGTGGCTGGGTTCATCGACGCTTCCTCTGGATTTGACGGCCGCGAAGTCTACCTAAAAGTGGGGTTATTTGCAGCAAAGGGGGAACTGAATGCTGCTAATATCGTCAATCTGGCCGCCCGGGAGCGGGAAAAGAGGTCAGACACAGGGGGGAGGGGCTAGGTCCTGCTGCCGCTCTGGGGTAACATGCGCGCCTGCATGACATAAATCGGCCCCGTCCTCTCTCATCCGACGGAGGCGATGCACCTCTATATGACGGGTCTTCCATGAGATGGGCCCATCCGGATATTGAAAGAAGAGATCACCATGTTACAGATTGGCAAGATGAACACCCTGACCGTCGTCGAGATCGAGGAGCGCGGCGCCTGGCTGGCGGCGGGGGAATACGGCGAGCTGCTGCTGCCCAGGCGCCAGTTGCCGGAAGGCGTCGCCGAGGAGAGCGAGGTGTCCGTCTTCCTCTATCTGGATGCGGATTGCGAGCCGGTGATCACCACCGACAAGCCCTTCGCCATGGTGGGGGACATCGTCGGTCTCAAGGTGGTCAATGCCAACAAGATTGGTGCCTTCCTCGACTGGGGCATGAAGAAGGATCTCTTCGTACCAAGCCGCGAGCAGAACAAGCCGATGCAGGTGGGCCATGTCTATCTGGTGCACCTGATGCTGGACAACGAAGGGCGCATGGTCGGCACCAGCCGTCTGGAGCGCTTCCTGCGCATCGACCCTCCTTTCAAGAGCGGTGACGAGGTGACGGTGCTGCCGGGGGAGCACACCCCCCTTGGCATCAAGGCCGTGGTCAATGGCCAGTACGCCGGCATGCTGTTCAAGAACGAGGTGTTCGGCCGCGTGATGACGGGCCGACCGCTGACCGCCTGGGTCAAGCAGGTGCGCGAAGATGGCAAGCTGGACCTGACCCTGCAAAAGCCGGGACTGGCCCGGATGGATGACGCCGGTGCGCGCATCCTGCTGCGCCTGCAAAAGCAGGGGGGCAGCCTTGCGGTGGGAGACAAGAGCGATCCTGACGTCATCTACAAGATGTTCAGCATGAGCAAGGGCACCTTCAAGAAAGCGATCGGCGGCCTCTACAAGCAGGGCAAGATCGTCATCGAGGAGCACAGCATCCGCCTCGTGGGCTCCGACACGCCGGCAGGGGACGAATAAGGTGCCGAGTCCCTGCATCGGTGACTGCCGGGCCAAAGAGGGGCTCTGCCTCGGTTGTGGCCGCACCCTGACCGAGATAGGCCAGTGGTCCACCATGGACAGCGAGGCCCAGCTGGCCCGCATGGCCGAGCTCGATGGCTCGAAGAGCACCCATGCCTGCCCGGGCTGCGGCGAGCCGGCGTTCTGCGCCGTGTCGGCGGGGGAACCCATCGAGCGCTGCTGGTGCAACCAGCTTCCCGCGTTGCCCATGAGCGATGCCAGCGCCTGCTGGTGTCGCCGCTGTCTGGCCAAGGCCATCGCGGCACGCCCCTGACTCGGGCATCGCAAAAAACGAAAAAGGCGCCTGGGGCGCCTTTTCTTATGCCTGTTGCTGGCGGTGCCAGCGGATATGCACGTCGTGCTCGCTCTGATCCCGGGGGAGCAGGAAGGTGGCGTAGATCACCTCGAACTCGTCCTGATGATCCAGCAAGCCGACCCAGACCTCGGCCCAACGTGCCATGTCCACCGGCTCGCCGAGTTCGGTTGACCAGTCGGCATTGGGCAGGGTTGCCTCCACCGCGCCACGTTGCTCGAACTCGAGGGTGATGTCGACGATTTGTTCGGGGGCCAGCATGTCGGCGGCCTGCTCCAGAAACTGATCATAGGCCCACTCGACCAGCTGATCCGGGCTACGTTGTTCCATGAAATCACTCCAGATACGTCCAGGTTCGCCACTTTAACAAGTATTGGGATGGGCAGCCAGCCCGGGGGCGGTGACGCCGTGCTGTCAAATGGCGGGATCAGGGGATAAGGTTAACAGAGCCGCCAGCAGGGGCGGCGTGACGGGGCGGCCTGGCAAGATGAAGCGACGACAGTACAGAAGGCAGATCAAGCGGCGGCGCGAAACCTGGTGGTGGCACTATCTGCCCCTTCATCGGGAAACCGTCGGCGGCCATCTGGGGCCCGCCTCTGATCCGCAGGATGGCGCTACTCTGTGCCGTGGACCCGGTTCAGGGTGACTTGCCCGAGTTGACCCATCTGACGACGGATCCAGGCCGAGCGCTGCTGCACATAGGGTGAGGGGGGCTTGACCCGATAACGCCAGGGATTGGGCAGGGCGGCGGCGAGCAGGGAGGCCTCGTAGCGGGTGAGGCGTATCGCCGGTTTGCCGAAGTAGTGCCTGGCGGCCGCCTCGGCGCCATAGATGCCGGGTCCGAACTCCACGATGTTGAGATACACCTCGAGAATGCGGGACTTGTCCCAGCCCAGCTCCATCAACAGGGTGAACCAGGCCTCTATCCCCTTGCGCAGGAAGCTGCGATCGCTCCACATGAAGAGGTTCTTGGCGGTCTGCTGGCTGAGGGTGCTGGCACCGCGCACCCGCCCGCTTTGCTGGTTGTGCCTGAGGGCCGAGCTGATGGCGTCCATGTCAAAACCGTGATGTTCGGCAAAGCGCTGATCCTCGGCGGCGATCACCGCCAGTTGCAGCTCCCGGGAAATCTGCTCAAGCGGCACCCAGTCGTGCTTCACCTCGGCCACCTTGGCAGGGGGAAACAGGGCGCGTTCGAGGCGCCAGGTCCACATGGGAGGGTCGATGAAGCGCAGCAGCGCGACCGAGACGATGGTGCTCGCAAAGGCGGCCAGCAGCAGCTTGCCGAGCCAGCCCAGCAGTCGCCGTCTGCGCGAAGGCCTCACGGGCGCGGGCCCGCCGTCCCAGTCATAGTGGCCAGGATCATCGGGATCCGGAATTATTGGGGCAGCCATTCGATGTGGCAGAACTTCTCGTCGACGCGGCGGGAGAGCAGCATGCGGGCAAACAGGTGCTCGTACTCTTCTTGTTCGTTGCCAAGGCCGACCCAGATCTCGGCATAGTCGGCGTCGCTCACCTCAAATCCCACGTCGGCCGCCCAGTCGTCGGCGGGATCGGTCTCCGCCAGCAGGCCGCGGTCGTTGAACTCCTGATTGAAGCGGACGATCTCCTGCTCGGGCAGGTTGTCGGAGGCCAGCTCCATGAAGAGTTCGAGGGCGGTGTCGAGCAGTTCCTCGACGCTGTGCATTTCGTCATTCAAAGACATAAAAGCCGTGTTCCAGATAAGGGGGGAGGGAAAGTCCGTCGGCAGCGCCTCGGGGTGCGCGGTATTCTAGCTGGCCCTGATGCCCTTGGCGAGATGCCGGGACGCCAGGCATTAAAAAACCGGATCCTGGGAAAGGATCCGGTCTTCATTGGGGGAAGGGGTCGCGCATGGTGCGTCAGCTCATCCCTTCTTCTGGTCGTCGGCGAAGGTGATGTTGAGCTCCAGCACCGACAACTCGTCACTCTTCTGATCAAGCTGGACGGTGATCTTGTCCGGGTCGATCTGCACGTATTTGCGGATCACGTCGAGGATGTCCTGCTTGAGCTGGGGCAGGTAATCCGGCCCCCCTCTGGATGAACGCTCGTGAGCCACGATGATCTGCAACCGCTCTTTGGCCAGTTGTGCGGTGTTCTGTTTCTTGTTGGAACGAAAATAATCCAATAATGACATGCTTAACTCCCGAACAGTCGGCTAAAGAAGCCCTTCTTCTCTTCTTCCAGAAAACGGAAATCCTTGGTGTCACCCAGCAGACGGGCGACGGCGTCCTCGTAGGCCTGACCGGCATCGGACTCCTTGTCCAGAATGACCGGCTCGCCGGAGTTGGAGGCGCGCAGCACCGCCTGGGACTCCGGGATCACCCCGAGCAGTTTGATGGCCAGGATCTCCTGTACGTCCTGCACGCTCAGCATGTCGCCGCGGTTGACGCGGGTCGGGCAGTAGCGGGTCAGCAGCAGGTGCTCCTTGATGGGATCCTCACCGCGCTCGGCACGGCGGGACTTGGAGGCCAGGATACCGAGGATGCGATCCGAGTCACGCACGGAAGAGACTTCCGGGTTGGTGGTGACGATGGCCTCGTCGGCGAAATAGAGCGCCATCAGGGCGCCGGATTCGATACCGGCGGGGGAGTCGCAGACGATGTAGTCAAACTGCATCTCCGCCAGCTGATCCAGGATCTTCTCCACCCCTTCACGGGTCAGGGCATCCTTGTCCCGGGTCTGGGAGGCGGGCAGGATGAACAGGTTTTCGCAACGCTTGTCCTTGATGAGGGCCTGGTTGAGGTTGGCTTCCCCGTTGATGACGTTGACGAAGTCATAGACCACGCGCCGCTCGCAACCCATGATGAGGTCCAGGTTTCTCAGACCAATGTCAAAATCGATGACCACGGTCTTGTGGCCACGCTGGGCCAGACCGGTGCTCAGTGCCGCGCTGGTTGTCGTCTTGCCAACGCCACCCTTGCCCGATGTAACGACTATGATTCGCGCCATTCTCGCTTCCTTGTAACTCTATTTGATTCGGTCTATACGAAGTTGTTCATTGTCGAGCCGGATATGGACCGGCTCTTGTATCACGCCTGCAGGCAATGCATCGCTGAGCTGGAAGGTGCCCGCGATGGAGAGCAGCTCGGCCTGCAATTGCTGGCAATAAATGCGGGCCTTGGGATTGCCCTTGGCCCCTGCGATGGCTCGGCCACGCAGGGCACCATAAACATGGATGCTGTCATCGGCGATGACTTCGGCGCCAGGGCTCACCGAGCCCAGCACCACCAGCGAGGTGCCGGCTGCATAGATCTGCTGACCGGAGCGCACCGGGCCCACGTGGACCTTGCTTGCCTCCACGGGCGCTGGCACCGGAGGAACCGGTGCGGCCTCCACTGGCTTGGGCTCAGGCACTGGCGGCGTCGGCTCAGGTTCTGCCTTGCGGCTCTTGCCTGACACCATGACGGCGAGGCCTGCCGCCTTGGCGGCCGTCTTCATCGCCTCGTCCCGCGCCCCCGTGATCCCGACCAGCACGAAGTCTTCCGACTCGACCAGCTCCCTGAGCTGTTCGAAATCGGGGATCGCCTCGAGGCGTTCCACATTGAGGACGAGGGGGGCACAATTAAAAAACTGGGGGGCCTGCGCGACCTTGGCCTCCAGCAGTTGTCGGATCCGGGCCGGATTGCCATCGCTGAGATGCAACACAGAAATAGTGAAGGTGGTCCCTTTCAATTCGTTATCGCGTTCAACCATGAATCTTCCCCGAACCGAGACGGTAATACGTTATTGTTATTCAATTCCTGATGTTATAGTTTGCCACCACCAGAGGCAATAAACCCGTCGGATTATATCAATTTCCATGTTGTGTGCAGTCTATAAAAGTCGCAAAAAAGCCGAGACCTATCTCTTTATTGAACGAAGAGAGGACTTTTCCCGCGTTCCCGAGGTGCTGATGAGTACCTTCGGGCGTCCCGAACTGGTCCTGATGACCAAACTGGACCCGGCCAAGCCCCTGGGGCTGGCCTCCACGGAGCGGGTGATGGCCGCCCTGAAGAGCCAGGGCTTTTATCTGCAGGTGCCACCGCCACCGGAAAACCTGCTGGAGCAGCACAAGGCGCAATTAAAGGGCGCACGATGAGGGCGGGGCGGCTGGCACTGCTGTTGTCAGGCGCCCTGTCGGGATCGCCGGTGCAGGCCGGCCCCGATTTTGACCAGTACGTGGCGAGCCTCAAAGAGCAGGCGCTGGCGGCGGGCATGTTGCCCGAGACGGTGAGTGCGGCCTTTGCGGATGTCCACCTTGTCGATGCCGCCATCAGGCACGACAAAAATCAGCCGGAATTCAAACTGACCCTGGACACATATATTCCCCGGGCGGTGCCGGAATGGAAAGTCAAGCAAGCCCAAACCTTATATCGCCAGCATTTGCCGCTGCTCACAAAAATAGGCCGGGAATATGGGGTTCAACCCCGCTTTATTGTTGCCTTGTGGGGAATTGAAACCAATTTCGGCAAAATAACCGGCCATTATCCCCTTATCTCTTCTCTCTCGACCCTGGCCTGGGACGGTCGCCGTGAAGCCTTCTTCAAAGGCGAGTTGTTCGATGCCCTGCGCATTCTGGAGCAGGGACATGTGAACCCCGCCAACTTCAAGGGATCCTGGGCGGGGGCCATGGGACAGGTGCAGTTCATGCCCTCGTCATTCCTGCGATACGCGGTGGATCAGGACGGGGACGGCAAGAAGGATCTCTGGGGCAATCTGGCGGATGTATTTGGATCGGCTGCCAATTATCTGAGCCAGAACGGCTGGCGCGAAGACCAGACCTGGGGACGGCGGGTGAGGGTGCCAGAACGCCTGGACCCCGCCTTGCTGGGGCTTGATACCCGCAAGTCCCTGGCGACCTGGCAGGCCCTCGGGGTTCGCCAGCAGGACGGCTCACCTCTGCCTGCGGTCGACATGCAGGCCTCCCTCATCCGCCCCGACGATATTCACGGGCGAAGCTACCTTGCCTATGACAATTACCGGGTACTGCGTCACTGGAATCGCTCCCCCTATTTCGTGGTGGCCGTCGGCACCCTGGCCGATCGCATCGTGAAATAGCTCTCCCCCGTTCTCCTGTCACGGCGAACGGGTGGAGGTGATATGCCCGTCTCTTTTTATCCCTTGTCGGCCTCCCTTTATTCAGGAACGTCGCCCTTTAAATCGCGACCAAAAAAAAGCGGGAATATATCCCGCTTTTTTCATGTCATCGCGACTCGGCGTTAGTCGCAGGCAACCTGCATCACCTTGATGGCCAGGCCACCGCGGGAGGTCTCGCGGTACTTGGAGTCCATGTCCTTGCCGGTGATGTACATGGTCTCGATCACCTTGTCCAGCGACACGCGCGGCTTGGAGGTGCGACGCAGGGCCATGCGGGAGGCGTTGACCGCCTTCATGGCGGCGATGGCGTTGCGCTCGATGCAGGGTACCTGTACCTGGCCGGCCACCGGGTCGCAGGTCAGACCCAGGTTGTGTTCCATGCCGATCTCGGCGGCTTCACAGACGTGCTCGGGGCTGCCGCCCATCAGCTCGGTCAGGCCGGCGGCGGCCATGGAGCAGGAGACGCCCACTTCACCCTGGCAGCCCACTTCGGCGCCGGAGATGGACGCGTTCATCTTGTAGAGCATGCCGACGGCGGCAGCGGCCAGATAGAAGCGGGTGTACTCGTCGCGGCCCACCGGCTGGATGAACTTGTCGTAGTAGGCCAGCACGGCCGGGATGATGCCGGCGGCGCCGTTGGTCGGTGCGGTGACGACGCGGCCACCGGCGGCGTTCTCTTCACTCACCGCCAGGGCGAACATGTTGACCCAGTCCACGATGTTCATGGGATCGTTGGAGAGGTTCTCGTTGGTGGTCAGCTGGCGGTAGAGCGGCGCGGCGCGGCGCGGTACGCGCAGCGGGCCGGAGAGGACGCCCTCGGTGCGGCAGCCGCGCTCGATCCCTTCCCGCATGGTGGTCCAGATCTTGCCGAGCTTCTTGTAGATCTCTTCCGGGGTGTTGAAGCACTTCTCGTTTTCCATCATCAGGGCGGAGATGGAGAGACCGCTCTGGCTGCAGTGGGCGATGAGCTCGGCGGCACTCTTGAAGGGATAGCTGACGGACATGTCGCCGCTGTCACCCTTGCCAAAGTTCTCTTCGTCGACGATGAAGCCACCGCCGATGGAGTAGTAGGTCTTGCTGTAGACGGCGTCATCTTCGATGAAGGCGGTCAGCCTCATGCCGTTTTCGTGCAGGGGCAGGGCCTCGTCATGGAAGATCATGGCGCCCTTGGGGAAGCTGACGGTGTGGCAGTGCAGGCCGATGGGCAGACGACCGGTCTGCTCCACGCGGGAGATGAATTCGGGGATGGCGTCGATGTCGACGTTCTCCGGCAGGTTGCCCGCCAGACCCATGATGATGGCGGTATCCGTGTGGTGGCCTTTGCCGGTCCAGGAGAGGGAGCCATAGACATCGACCTGGATCCGGGTGATGTCACGGATCTTGCCGCCAGCACGCAGTTCATCCACGAACTGTTTGGCTGCCTTCATGGGGCCGACAGTGTGGGAAGAGGAGGGGCCAACACCGATTTTGAAGATATCAAAAACGCTGATCATGTAACAATTACCTCAGGGTAGAAGGGGGCGCCATGCCCACTCGCAGAAAAGGGATCCATGGGACGGGTCTGTCGTCACAAAGGCCAGGGAACCGGATAACCACAGTGTAACGGTTCAATGCCTAAAAAAAGTTGAAACAGATCTATTTTTGTTGAATTCGTGGCGCGAGTATAAAATTTATTTTGATGGTTATCCATTTTGTTAAGCGCCAGACAAACGTTTTGCAAAAAAATACCCGGCGATGCCGGGTATTCGAGTGCCATATGCGGCTTTATCACAGCGGCTTAACACTCGGTGATGTTGACGGCAAGGCCGCCCCGGGCGGTCTCCTTGTACTTGGTCTTCATGTCGTTGCCGGTTTCCCACATGGTTCTGATCACCTTGTCCAGCGACACCTTGTGCTCGCCGGTGCCGCGCAGGGCGAGGCGGGCGGCATTGATCGCCTTGACTGCGCCCATGGCGTTGCGCTCGATGCAGGGCACCTGCACCAGGCCACCGACGGGATCACAGGTCAGCCCGAGATTGTGCTCCATGCCGATCTCGGCGGCGTTCTCGACGATGGCGGGGCTGGCGCCCAGCAGCTCGGCCAGGGCACCAGCGGCCATGGAGCAGGCCACGCCGACCTCGCCCTGACAGCCCACCTCGGCCCCCGAGAGGGAGGCATTCTTCTTGTAGAGGATGCCGATGGCGGCGGCAGTGAGGAAGTACTGCATCAGCAGCTCGTCATCCACCTTGCGCACGAAGCGATCGTAATAGTGCAACACCGCGGGGATGATGCCCGCTGCGCCGTTGGTCGGCGCCGTCACCACCCGGCCCCCGGCGGCGTTCTCCTCGTTGACGGCCAGCGCAAAGAGATCCACCCACTCCATCACCATCAGCGGATCCTTGTTGAAATTGGTCTCGCCACAGAGCTGGCGATAGAGGGCGGGAGCCCGGCGCTTGACCTTGAGACCGCCTGGCAGCACCCCCTCGCTCTTGCAGCCACGCTCCACACACCCCTGCATCGCCTGCCAGATCTTGCGAAGCCCGGCCTTGATCTCCGCTTCCGAGCGAAACACCTTCTCGTTGGCCAGCATCAGCCCCGAGATGGAGAGGCCGCTCTCCTGGCACTGGGCCAGCAGTTCGGCGCCGCTCTCGAAGGGATAGGGGATGGGGTGGGCGGCATCGAAGCGGGCCGCCTCTTCCCGGGCGTTGGCGAAGTGACTCTCCTCGATGATGAAACCGCCCCCGATGGAGTAGTAGGTCTGCTCGAACACAAGGGTGTCACCCTCATAGGCGCGCAATGTCATGCCGTTGGAGTGGGCGGGAAGGGTCTTGCGCCGGTTGAAGAGGATGGCGCCGATGCGGGGAAATTCGCTGGGTTGCTCGCCGCCAAGGCAGAGGGTCTGGGTCTGCTCTACCTGGGCGAGGAAGGCGGGAATGGCCTCGATGTCCACGGATTCGGGTTCAAATCCGGCCAGTCCCAGGATGATGGCCTTGCCGGTGCCGTGCCCCTTGCCGGTCTGGCCCAGTGAGCCGTAGCACTCGACGACGACGCGTCCGGTACGGGAGAGGAGTGCGTTCGCTTTGAGGGTCTGGATGAAGGCGCAGGCGGCCCGCATCGGTCCCACGGTATGGGAGGAGGAGGGGCCTATCCCGATGGAAAACATGTCGAAGACACTGATCATGACGTACTCCAATTATGGATTTCGTCTAAACATTGTAAATTTTTTGTAGTCGTTGAAAAGGGGGGAGATAGCGGGGTGTGATGGCGGTAGGGAAATGGGCGCGGGAGAGACGCGCCATGGGGGAGCCGCTCGGCATCCCATGGCGCCCGTGATACATCAGTCGAGGAACTCGCACAGATAGGCGGAGGCGATCTTCACTTCCAGCTTGAAGGAGGAGTGACCGGCCACGTCGAAGGATTCCCCCTGCTGGTAGGTGTGCCACTCATCTTCGTCGGCCAGCTGGATGGTGAGGGCGCCCTTGATCACCGTCATGCGCTCCGGGGCGGCGGTATTGAACAGGTACTCGCCCGCTTCCATCACACCAACGGTAGCTTTCTCGCCTTTTTGCTCGAAACCGATGGATTTAACATTTCCGTCAAAATACTCGTTAACTTTCAGCATCTTTTCTTCCCTGTATGCACGTTTGCAGAGCCAACGTAGCACACTGTTTTGGATGTTGTCATGGTAAAAGGAGCAAAAACAGCCGTGTCTCTTTTGAGGCTTTACTTTCTCATAAAGTTATCAATGCATTTCGTTAACGGATTCTGATGTAAAACGGGGCGCAAATATGAGATAAAGCGCACCGCCAGAGCAATGGAGAGGATTTGACGCTCTGGGTGGTCATTTACGCTGTAAAAGTGTGAGTAATTGCTAAATAAAGGAACATTCTGTGTTAACAAAAGGATTAATCAAAAACATCGGCTTCCAGGTAGTGGTGGCCATGGTGCTGGGCGCGCTGGTCGGGGCGCTCATGGGAGAGCAAGCCACGGTGTTTGCGCCGCTCGGCACCCTGTTTATCCAGCTGATCAAGATGCTGGTGATCCCGCTGGTGGCGGTGGCCATCCTGTCCGGGGCCGCCAACCTGGGGGCCAGCCCCGCTGCTGGCAAGATTGGCGTCACCACGCTCGCCTTCTTCCTCGGCACCTCCGCACTGGCGGTGTTCCTGGCGCTGGTGATGGGTCAGGTGTTCAAACCCGGTGTGGGCGTTGACTTTGGCGCCACCGCGGCCATGTTCTCCGGCGACTACGCCGACAAGGGTGCACTGCCCGATGCGGTGGCCACCCTGCTTGGCATGATCCCGACCAACGTGTTCAGCGCCTTGAACGAGGCCAACATCCTGCAGATCCTGGTGTTCTGCATGTTCCTCGGCATCGCCCTGGCCAAGCAGCCCCGCGAGCGCGCCAAGCCGCTGGTGGACGGGCTCAACACCCTGGTGGACGCCTTCGTCTGGATGATCAACAAGGTGATGCTGATCGCCCCCATCGGCGTCTTCGGCCTGATGGCCGACGCCATCGGCACCTACGGCTTCGACGTGCTGACCCTGGTGCTCAAGCTGTTCGTCGTCTATGTCGCCGCCATCCTCATCTTCGGCTTCGTGGTCTATCCGCTGCTGATCGCGTTCTTCTCCAACACGCCGGTACGCAAGTACTTCTCCGCGATGAAGAAACCGCAGATCGTGGCCTTCTCCACCGCCTCTTCCATGGCGACCCTGCCGGTCAACATGGAGACCTGCGAGCGCGATCTGAAGGTGACCAACGCCACCGCGTCCTTCGTGCTGCCGCTGGGCGCCACCATCAACATGAGCGGCAACGCCATCTATTACGGCCTGGTCGCCATCTTCTTCGCCCAGGTCTATAACATCGATCTTTCCATGGGTGCCTGGGCGGCGATCATCGTCACCTCCACCCTGGGTGCCATCGGTCAGGCCGGTGTACCGGGCCCGAGCTTCCTGGTGGTTGCCGTGCTGCTGGCGGCCGGGATTCCCATCGAGGGTCTGCCGCTGCTGTTCGCGCTGGATCGTCTGTTCGACATGATCCGCACCGCGCTGAACATCACCGGCGATGCGGCCTGTGCCATCATCGTCGATCGCTACAGCCCGGATTACGATCCGAACCGCTGGAGCAAGGAGGCCTGATATCGGTCGTCCACGATGCATGACAAGAGGGAGGCTTCAAGCCTCCCTCTTTCATTTGTGTCTATTTGCTGGCGGTGTTCACCGCTCGCCTCACCCGTCTGCGTAACTCAGGGAGAGAGGTGTGCCAGGGCCTGGCGGCAGCGCTGTTCGGCCGCCTCCAGCTCCAGCAGGACCATCTGGATATCTTCCAGCTGCTGCTGCAGGGTCTCCCGCTTGTCGGCCACCAGCCCCAGCATGGTCTGCAACTGGGAGCGGCTGCTCTTGTCCGCATCGTAGAGATCGAACAGCTCCCGGATCTCTGCGAGGCTGAAGCCCAGACGCTTGCCACGCAGGGTCAGCTTGAGCCGCACCCTGTCCTGACGGCTGTAGATCCTGTGCTGTCCCTGGCGGGTCGGGTTGAGCAGGCCCTGATCCTCGTAGAAGCGGATGCTGCGGGTGGTCACATCGAACTCGCGAGCCAGTTCGCTGATGCTGAAGGTGCGGGTGTCGTCCCTGGATTTGGTCATGGGGCTGTCTTGGCTGCCATCTGGTTGTCAATGCAGGCTGGCACCTTACCCAAACGTCAACTTCCCCGCAAGTCTTGTTCCTGTCGCGGTCGCGGCATATGTTATCCCGATGTAACAAGGAGAGTGCTATCGATGGATATCGTGATTGTGGCGGCCAAACGTACCCCCATGGGGGCCTTCCAGGGGGCCCTGAGCGCGCTCGGTGCCCCCGAGCTTGGCGCCTGCGCCATCCGCGCCGCGCTGGCGCAGGCCGGGATGACGGGGGAGCAGGTCAATGAGGTCTATATGGGCAACGTGCTGAGCGCAGGGGTCGGCCAGGCGCCAGCCCGCCAGGCGGCGCTCAAGGGGGGGCTGCCGGACAGCGTGCCCTGCACCACCATCAACAAGGTGTGCGGCTCCGGCATGAAGGCGGTGATGCTGGCGGCGGACAGCCTGCGCCTGGGGGAGGCCGAGGTCGTGGTGGCGGGGGGCATGGAGAGCATGAGCCGCGCCCCCTATCTGCTGGACAAGGCGCGCAGCGGTTTTCGCATGGGGCACCAGAGCGTGCTCGATCACATGTTCCTGGACGGCTTGCAGGATGCCTACGAAGGCCATCTGATGGGTCATTACGCCCAGTTGAGTGCCGATCGCAGCGGACTGACCCGGGCCGACATGGATGCCTTTGCCATCGCCTCCCTGGAGCGGGCGCTGACGGCGCAGCGCAGCGGTGCCTTTGCCGCGGAACTGGCTCCCGTCATGACCGCTGACCACACCCTGCTGCTGGCCGAGGATGAGCAACCGGGCAAGGCCAGGCCCGACAAGATCCCCGGCCTCAAGCCGGCCTTCAGCAAGCACGGTACCATCACGGCGGCCAATGCCAGCTCCATCTCGGACGGGGCGGCAGCCCTGGTGCTGATGCGGGGCGAGACCGCTGCCCGGCTCGGATTGCCGGTGCTGGCCAGGGTAGTGGGTTACCAGAGTCACGCCGCCTTGCCGGCGGAGTTTACCAGTGCCCCCGTCGGCGCCATCGACAAGTTGCTGGCCCGGGTGGGCTGGTCGGTGGAGGAGGTGGACCTGTTCGAGGTGAACGAGGCATTCGCCATGGTGAGCATGCTGGCCATGGCCGGGTGCGGCATTCCCCATCACAAGTTGAACGTGAACGGCGGGGCCTGTGCGCTGGGGCACCCTCTTGGCGCCAGTGGCGCCCGCATCCTGGTGACCCTGATCCATGCCCTGCGTGCCCGCGGGCTCAGACGAGGGGTGGCGAGCCTGTGCATCGGGGGAGGGGAGGCAACGGCCATCGCCATCGAGGCAGGCTGAATGCGTGGGTGAGATTGCTGCGGGTTGATGAAATGACAACGTCCCTTCAAGAGGGACGTTGTCATGTCTGGCGGGAGTGGACCGGTTGCTCTTCCATGGCCTGAAGCTGCTGGTTGACCCAGGCGGTGGCGCTCAGATAGAGGTGGCTGACCTTCTCTTCGTTGAGGCCGAGCCGGACGGTGTTGGCGGCGACCCGCTGCCAGTCGGCTTTCTCGAAATCTTCACAGAACGCCAGGTAGAACCCGAGCTTGCCCTTGCGGGTGAGCAGGGCGGCACGAATGTCGTCGGTCAGGGGAATGGAGCCGAGCAGCTGATCCAGCGGTTCTCCCATGAGCACGTCCAGCAGGGAGAAGAGGCCGGTGACAAAGGCTTGCTGTGCCTGCTCTGCGGGCGCATGGGTCTGGGCCAGCAGTTCGCAGAACCGGGCTCTGATGAGGGACATCTGGTGGAGTTCGGCGCTCTTTTCACTTCCCGCACTGGTGGCGGCGATCAGGGCGACGAAGCGCTTGAGCTGGGCGTGCCCCAGGGAACTTGCGGCCTGGCGAAACGAGGCGATGGGCTGGGGGAAACGCTTGAGGTGGTTGATGTAGCGCAGCAGCTTGAGGGAGAGGGTGAGATCCTGGTTGAGCAGTTGCTCAATCTTGTCCAGATCCGGTTCGGTCTGATTGACCACCTCGAGCAGCTGCATCACCACCAGCTGGGCCGGCGGTATGGTGGGCTGTTGCACCATCTGGGGGCGGCTGAAGAAAAATCCCTGGAACAGGGTGACGCCGAGCTGCTTCATCCGCTCGAACTCGGCCTGATCCTCGACTTTCTCGGCCAGATAGGTGAGGGGCAGGTGGCGATGATTCGCCATGAAGTGCTCGATGCAGGGTTGCGGCGTGCTGCGCAGGTCGAACTTGATGATATGGATGTAGGGGAGGAACCTGTCCCAGTCTGAGACCATGGTGAAGTCATCCAGCGCCAACCGATAGCCCAGCCCATAGAGCTGGATCACTTTCTCCAGCAGCGCATCGTCGGGCTCGGCATCCTCCAGGATCTCGATCACCACCTTGTCACGGGGGAGGCATTCGGCCAATCCGTCCAGCAACAGGGAGTGGGGGAAATTGATGTAGCAGGGGTGATCTCCGATGAGATGATCGATGTTCTGCTGCAAGAACTGCTCGGCAACCAGCCTGGAAGTGGCCTGCTGTGCGGAGACGGAGGGAAATACATTGTCCAGGCTGTCGCGAAACAGCAGCTCATAGGCTTGGGTGTTCAACTCCCGATCCAGAATGGGCTGCCTTGCTACATAGGAATACATGCATCTCTCCACCATGGTTACAGGCTTGATTCTATGGTGAAGCGGATCACTATGCCAGTGCCGACCGGTCGGGAAGGTCAACAACTGGCATACTATTTGTCAGGAAACCCGGGGTGTCAGAACAGGTAGTTGAGCTGCAGGCCGGCGAGCCAGGCATCCCCTTCCGAGGTGCCATTGAAAGTGGAGGTGGTCTGGGGGATGCCGGGCCTGAGCTGCATGGTTTCGCTCACGTCCACCTTCTTGCCGTCGATCAGGGTCAGCCCCAGATCCAGCGAGAGGTGGCGGTCAATCTGATAGCCCACGCCGGCGCTGTACCAGACCCGATCCGAGTCGGGGATGGAGATGGTGCGGCGATCCGCCGGGACCGGGCTGCGGTCGTAGGCGATACCGGAGCGCAGTTGCCACTGGGGGGCCAGCTGGTAGGTCATCCCCAGGGCATAGCGCCAACTGTCTTCCCAGTGCTCCTCCTTGATGTGCATGGTGCCGTGGTGGTCGAGCTCGGATTCGAGCTGCACGAACTTGCTCCAGTTGGTCCAGTTGATGCTCGAATGCAGCGCCAGGGCCGGGGTGAGTTGATGGAACAGAGCCAGCTCGGCGGTGGCGGGCAGGGGCAGATCCAGGCTGCCGGTATCGGTGAAGGGCTGGCCCCTTTGATCGATGCCGATGGCGTCACCGGAGAGGGTCAGGGTCACGTCGTGGCGATAGGAGAGACCGACGCGGGTTGCCTGCGACAACTCAAGCAGGGTGCCCAGGTTCCAGCCCATGGCCCAGCCATCCCCTTTCAGGTGCTTGGCTATCTGGTTGTTGGAGGGGAAAGTGCCGCCCACTTCCCCTTCCCCCTGAATGGCGGAGAGACCGGCCCCGACGGACCAGATGCGGTTGATGCGATAGGCCAGGGAGGCCCCCAGATCCACTGTCTTGATGTCGGAGACGTTGCCGAAGTGACCGGCGTTGTAGTTGTCCGGCATCTTGACCCCGAGTCCGTAATAGGAGGTGGCGGCAAGCCCGAGGCGCCATTGCTCGTTGAGGGGCACGATGAGATAGGCGTTGGGTACCCAGGCGTCACCCGCAATGTCGTGGGCTCCGGCATCCAGACTGACCGGCCCCTGGGGGGTAGGCACCCGGGTGGTGCCCTCGATGTTGACGTCGGGGTGCACGTGGATGACGCCGCCGGAGAAGGCCAGGGTATCGAACCGGGTCATGGCGGCGGCATTGCGGGAGAGCACGCTGGCATTGTCGGCGATGGCGGCTTCACCCGCGAAGGCACGCCCCATGCCGGTGGCGGATTGCTCCGCGAGCTGGAAGCCGGCAGCCTGTACCTGGCTCGACAGCAGCAAGAGGGCTATGAGGGAGGGTTTGAACGTCGGATGCATGGTCTTTCCTCGGGATGAACTGGGTGTTCATTCTGTTATTCGGTTGGGGCCGGGATTTTATATGGTATGACCAGCAAGGCAACGGGGAGAGGGGAACGTGCGGCAAAACGGGATTAAATGCTGAAAGAAATACCCATAACAGCTTGATAAAAAAAGAAAAGAGTACAGTTGTTTACTACAGCTGTGCGCTCAATTGGCGAAATTGGATAAAAAAAGAGCGCCCTGGGGCGCTCTCGATGATGACATGAAAATCAGAATTTCATGTTGAACTGGGCGGAAGCCAGCAGGGCGTTGCCGTGGGAGGTGCCCTTCCAGCGCAGCGCATCGCTGTGGTTGCGCAGGCCTTCGTTCACGTCCACTTCCTTGCCGTCCAGATAGGCCATGCCGAAGTCGAGGCTCATGTCCGGATTGATGTGGTAGGTGGCACCGGCGCTGTACCAGATACGGTCGGAGTCAGGAATGCTCAGGCTGCGGTATTCCGGCTCGATGGGGCTGTTGTCGTAGGCGAAGCCGATACGGGCTTCCCAGGACGGGTTGACGTACCAGGTACCGCCCAGGGCGTAACGGGCAGAGTCCTTGAACTTCTCGTCTTTTTGCAGGCACACGCCGCCGGCGCAGTTGCTGCTGGTGGCCTTGAGCTCCTGGAAGGCGCTCCAGTCGGTCCAGTTCACGGAGTAGTGGACAGCGAATTGCTGGTTCAGGCGGTGGTAGCCTGCGAATTCGGCCTGGGCCGGCAGATCCAGCTTCAGGTTGCCATCGACGACGCGGTTGCCGGAGGTGGCACCCTGGAAGTCGCCGTCAAAGCTCAAGTCCACCTGGGAGCGGTAGGTCAGGGCGAGACGGTTGTTGTCGTTGATCTCGTACAGGGTGCCGACGTTCCAGCCAAAGCCCCAGGTGTCGCCCTTCAGGTGAGCCAGACGGGTATCGGAGTTGGCGCCCGGAATGGCGGCGGAAAGCGCACCGGCATAACGGTTCAGCTCGGCGGCGGCGTAGACGGCATTGATGCCGGCACCGACGCTGAAGCTGGAGTTGATGCGATAGGCGATGTTGGGGTTGATGTTGAAGGTCAGCAGCTCGGTGTCACCGGCGCCGGCACCGGCCGCGAAGGTCTTGGAATATTCGGTGGAGAGGCCGTAGTTGGAGAAGAGGCCGATCCCCCAGGCCCACTGATCATTCAGGGGCTGGATGAAGTAGGTGGCCGGCACGAAGGCATCGGGGGCGATGTCGCTCTCGCTGGACGGAGCCAGCTTGGTGGGGCCGGCATAGATGTCGCCAGCCACATCCACGTCGGGCTTGATATAGGTGCCGGATACAGACAGTGCCATCTTGTCGAAGGTGGTCATGGCCGCCGGGTTGCGGGACAGCACGGCCGCGTTGTCGGCGATGGCTGCTTCACCTGCGTAGGCGCGCCCCAGACCGGAGGCCGAGTGCTCGTTCAGCTGGAACGCGGCGGCGAAGGTCTGGGTGCTGGCCAGGGTCACGGCCGCAGCGATCAGGCTTTTCTTGAAAAAGGCAGTTGTCATAGTGTTCTCTCTTTGTAAGCAGATTTTCTGTCGACATCGCGGCTCTTTGGCGGCTATTGACGACATGATCTGTTGTTATGTCAGCTTCTTCCCATTCATTGCTGGCGTGATTCTATGGATCTGGTAGGAGGTAAGAAATCAGACCAGTGACAGCAGAATACATAAAAGTTTCCATTGTGTTAATCATTTGTTTTAACTTGCCGTTTTATTAGGCTGATTTATCTATTATTGGATAAATAAAGCACAAATGGTGCCGTTTGCGTCATTTAAAATAAATGGTAGAAATGTGACTTCGCGCGGGCAATGGGCGGGAACATGCGGGGATGTGGGGATGAACAGGCAGACAATGAGGATGTCTGCCTGTGATGTGGCTGAGGCGGAGGACGAGTCAGCCTGGGTCAAGGTCTGTTAAATGGACCAGTGCAGGCGTGACTCAAGCTGGCGGGCAACCGGGGCGAGGGGCTCCTGCATGTCTCCGATGAGCACCATGTTGGCCCCCTTGAGCGGCAGTATCTCCCCCTTGAGGGTCCCGTCTGCAAAATCGGACTGGATCGTCAGTGGCAGGTGCTTGGGGACGAGGAACAGGGTGACCGGTCCCATCTTGCCCTGCAGCACCATGTGCAGGGCCGGTCCCTGGTAGAAGGCGCAGTGGTTGACATAGGTTACCTTCATGCCCGGCATCTCGCTCAGGGTGGCGCCATATTTCTCCATTTTCGCGTTGATGGTGTGCAGGCTGACCCGCTCATCCACCGCATGAATGAAGGGCTCTTCCCCATAAACGTGGGACATGGCGACCTGAGCCAGCGACAGGGTGTCCGGTGCCACAGGCCAGCTGATCCAGCGGGTGCTCATGCCGAGCAGGAAGGCGACCGAGGCCGCGATGGCCAGAGCGCGCCATTGCGTGCGTGCAGGAGTGACGGGCAGCGGGACCACCTGCTCCTCTTCGGCTGCCATCGCCTGCCTGAGCAGGATCCGCTCCGCAAGACCGGCCGGTACGTCCACTTCCAGAGTGCTGCGCACCTGGCGCTCGAGCTGCTGCATCTCGTCCAGATGCTTGCGATTGGCCGGTGACGCCTCGGCGGCTTTCAGGAAGGCGGGATCCCTGTCCGAGGGGTGAGTGATGGCCCGGCGGCGAAATTCAAGCTCATCCATTGGTGTGTCCTCTCTGTTGTTTCGCAGACTCCATGGCCTCTTTTATCTGGTTGCGGGCGCGAAACAGCCTTGTCATGACGGTGTTCTTGTTCAGGCCGAGTTGCTCGGCGATCTCCTCCCCGCTGAATCCCCCCAGTACCTGCAGCAGCAGCGGCTCCTGATACTCGGCAGGCAGGCGGGCGATGTGGCGCCTGAGCCATTCGTGCTCCATCTCCTGCTCGCTTGGCAGGACACCCTGATCCCGCAGGGGGTGCTCGTCGAGGTCGACGAGATCGAACTGCTTTCGCTCAAAGCGGCGGGCATTCTCCCGCCGCAATATGGTGATGAGCCACGCCTTGGCAGCCTTGTCGTCCAGCAGGGTATCTATCGCCTTCCAGGCGCGCAGGAAAGTCTCCTGCACCAGATCCTCGGCGATTTGCGGATCCCGGCACAGCCAGTAGGCGTAGCGGTAGATGTCCCCGTGCAGGGCGTGCACCAGGGCTTCGTACTTGGTTTGTTTGTCTGCCATCTCCCCATAGACCGGAGAAGCGCAGGGATCCTTTCCCGTGTCGGCCCTTTTTCTTCTGAAAAAACCTAACGCCATAAAGGGGTGTCCTGTTTCATGAGGGGCGCATCATGCACGCATCCACGCCAGTATTCGAAGACCATAGGCTATCGCAAAGCTCTCCCAGGTGCACAACTCCCTGGCGAGCGCCTGTCTGGGCAGGTGTTCGCCAGGGACTCGCTTGGGGGAAAAACAGGCCCGATCCAGGTCGTCCAGCAGCGCCCCCATGGCGGGGTCGCGGTGACAGGGCAGCCTGGCCAGATGCAGACAGGGGGTGTCCCAGCGCAGGACGGCCCAGGTCAGCAGGGTTTCCCTGGCCTCGTCAGGAGAGCCCGTGGCGAGGGCCCGTTGCAGGCGATAGAAGGCGCGCCAGCGCGGCCAGCGGCGCATGAATGCCCGCAGCAGGATGGCCAGGAGCACCCAATAGAGATACTGGACCCCTGGTGCGGGGGAGGCGGGAGTGGCGCTCTCCCTTGCCGTGAACACCAGAGAATGTGCGGGCAGGCGCGCCTCCTCGATGCGACCGCTCTGGGTGTTGAACCAGCGCAGGGTCTGGGGGGGCAGCACATAGCGCCCCGCCTCGTCGGCGGTCAGGGCCTGGCGCCACTGGCGCTCGAAGCGAAGCGCCCCCTCGGCCACGAATCGCTCCTGTTGCTGCTCGCCGTCCGGCTTCATGGAGAGGCCGGCGGGCAGGGGCGGGGCCGGCAAGGGGGGCAGGCGGTTGCCATCCCCCCCTTCCATCACCAGGGTGAGGGTGCGGATCACCGGCTCACCCACCCTGGCCTGGGCCGGGCTGAACTGCTGGCGCAGCACCAGGCTGCTCGCCACCGGCTCCAGGGGGGCCTTGTCCACCTTGATGAAGAGGGTCGCCGCCCTGGCGGACAGCAGATCCCCCGCGTTGCCCGGCGCGGTCGCACCGGCCTGGTCCTGGTGCGGCAACCGCCCCTGAAAGCGGGGGGATTCGACGGGATGGAGCCCGGGCCCTTTGGCCTGCAGCAGCCATTTTCGCGTGAGACGCCCGGGCAGGCCGGGGCTGGCGGGAGAGTCCCAGCGATCCTCGCCAAGGCGGCGAATGGTAAAGGCCGGGGTGATGGGCTCGCCGAGGTTGGGGGCCTCCAGGTTGGCAGGCAGCCAGAGGGTCAGCTCATAGATGAAGGGCTGGCCGGGGTAGAGATTCCCCTCATGGAGCACCCGGGCCTGCAGCTCGACCGGAGAGAATACCGGGTCTTGTGTCGGCATCAGGGTGCCGTCCAGGGAACGTGTCGGCACCGCCAGGGAGGGGGTGAGATCGGCGCCAAGGGGCAGGGAGGGCACCTGGCGCGGGCTGGTATCGAGCAGGTGCAGGGGGATCTGCCAGCGGGTCAGGCTGCGGCTCTGGGCACTGACCCGCTGGATGCTGACCCGCCCGACCGCAAACTGGCGCAGCAGCGGTTGCAGGTTGAGATCCTCATCGCGGTGCAGCCCGTCGGCCTCGATGACGAGCAGCCAGTCGCGCTCGCTCGCCCCCGGCAACAGCTCGGCCTCGACAGGGGCGGCCTGCACCCGCATGGCGCACAGGGCGAGCAGCAGCCAGCAGCCGATCCGGGGGGAGAGCAAGCGCAGCACGAGGATCACCAGGGCTCCTCCACCTTGATCAGGGGGCGGCGCAGGGCCTCCTTGCGAAGGCGCTGCTCCAGCAGCAGCACGGGGGGCGCCGGGGGGCGGGGAGCCTCTGAGGCGCGGGCGGGGTCGGGAGTGTCGGCCTGCTCCGGGGCATTTGCCGAGGGCGTTGTCTGCGGCGGGTTGGCCCGCAGCAGGGCCAGGTTGTGCAAGGCATCCCTGTGCCCAGGTTCAAGGCGAAGGGCGCTCAGATAGGCCTGCTCCGCGGCGGCAAGATCCCCGAGCCAGACCAGGGCATTGCCCCTGTTGTAGTGGGCGGTGGCGCTGTTTGCCCTGCCATAGGCGGCGACGGCCCTGGCGTAATCCCCGGCTCTATACCAGGCGTTGCCTTGCCAGACCGGATCCTGGAAGGCGTTGGCCGCTTCCCGATAGTGTCCCTGGCGATAAGCCTGCCAGCCTGCTTCATCTTGTCGGGAGGCCGCCTGCAGGGAAGGGGGCGCGACGCCAATGACGAGGATCACCAGCAGCCAGTGGGCGCCGATCCGCGCCAGCAGCGCCAGGGGGAGCAAGGGGATGAGCAGCCAGGGGCCGAGATCCCGGGATTGCCCCTGCGTCAGGGCCTGGCCCATGGGCAGGGGGGCAAAGCGGGGCAGGCCGGAATCAAGCCAGGCCAGCCTGCCTCCGGTACTGGCGGCAAGGGCGGTCATGGCCTCCTCGTCGGGCGCCGGCAAGGTGTGGCCGATCGGGCTGCCGAGCTGCCAGCGCTCTGCAGCCACGCCGGGCAGCCGGGTCTCCTTGCCCCCGCTGGCCAGCAGGATGTCGAGCCGCGGGGCCGAGCCTGCCTTGCAGAACAGGTCGTTGAGGCAGGGCCAGAGGGCGGCGATGCGATCGCGCGCTGTCCCGGAGAGGCCGTCGGTCACGAGCAGCAGACGGGCGGACTGGCCCGGCGGGATCAGGGTGAGGGCCAGGGCCACGGCGCGCTCGGGGGCGCTGCCCTGGACAGGCATGATGGCCGGGCGCAGGTCCGGCAGCAGCAGGGCGATGGCCTGATGATCCCGGGTGGGAGGCATGGCGAGGTAGGCATCCCCGGCAAACAGAATGAGGGCGATGGGATGGGCCGCGTCCTGCCGCGCTATGTCGGCCAGCATCTCCTGCAATCCCAGCCTCACCCGGGTTGCCCGGTCCGGCGCCAGATCCTGTGCCAGCATGGAGTCGGAGAGATCCAGCAGCCAGATATCGAGGGCCGGGCTCGGCATGGGGAGACTCTGCTGGCGCAGGGCGGGGCCCGAGAGCGCCAGGATCACCGGCAGACAGGCAAGCCAGCGCCAGGGGATGGCCCGATGGCGGCTCGGCAGCAGATAGGCCTGCATGGCCGGGGAGAGCAAGCCGGGATCGCGGCGGCGGCGCCACCCCTGCCACAGCCAGGGGAGCAGGGCCAGCAACCAGAGGGGGCGCAGCAAGATCAGCTCCATGGTGCCACCATCATGGCCTGCCTACTCATGGGATGGCCTGTGTGACAGGGGGATGTGCCAGCGGGCTGGCCAGCAGAGCAGCAGCCAGGCCAGGGCCAGTGGCCAGGGGTAGAGCTCCTGGTGGGGCCGGGAGAGGGTCTGGGGCCGGGCGAGGGGCTCCAGGGTGTCGATGGCCTGGTTGATGGCGGCGAGATCGCCCCGGTTGCGGGCGCGAAAATAGCGGCCTCCTCCCAGTGTCGCCAGCTGCTGCAACAGGGCTTCATCCAGTTCGGCACTGGGATCGGCGTCCCCTGCGGGCGCGGCGAAGGTGTCGGGGTCGGCGCCCACCCCCAGGGTATAGAGACGGATGCCGGCTTTGGCGGCGAGCCGGGCCTCGGTCAGGGGATCCGCATTGCCCGAGGTATTGCGCCCGTCCGTCACCAGCAGCAGGGCGGTGGGGCGGGTGGGGTCGGCGTGCTGGCGTGCCAGCAGGATGGCTTCCCCCAGGGCCGTGGTGCGCCCCACCAGATCGAAATCGAGCTCCCTGGCCAGGGTGAGCAGGGCCCCGGTCTCCTGGGTGAGGGGGGAGAGCAGATAGGCGTGATCGGCAAAGACGACGAGGGCGATGCGATCCCCCGGGCGGGAGGCGACAAGGTTGCTTATCTGCTGGCGCACCGCGGCAAGCCTGTCCGTTTGCTCTCCGTCATCCAGCATGTCCTGGGTGCGCATGCTGTCGGAGAGATCCACCGCCAGGATGAGGTCCCGGCTGCTCTGGTAGTGAATGATCGGGGGCTCCTGCCACTGGGGGCGGCACAGGGCCAGTACCAGGGCGCACCAGCAGATCATCATGCGCCACAAGGGCTGCCCCGCCTGGGGCTGGAGCAGGGGAAAACCTCCGTGAACGAGCCGGTTTCCTCCCTTGCGCCCCTTCATGGGAGGCAGGCCGAAGCGCACCAGCAGCGGCAGGGCGAGGGCGAGGGAAAACCAGGGCCAGGCGAGGATCATCGCGTACCCTCCGGGGGAGGTGCCCCTCGCTTGCTTGCCGGGAATCGCGGCGCGCTGACGCAGCGTCGCCCCCAGGCGAGATAGGCGAGGCGCAATCTTTTGCGCTGCGCCTCATCGGGCACTCTGCCCCCATAGAGCCAGAGCGGCCACTGGGCGGCAAACCGGGAAAAATCGCTCCCCCCCTTGCTGTCCAGCCAGGCGAGCCAGGCCTCCCCTTGCAGGGGGGCCGCCTCGGGCCAGCGGGCCATGGCCGCTTCTCGCAGGGCATCCTGCAGCCTGGGGACGAGATCGTCTGCCTGCCAGTCTATCCGGAGCGCCCAGTGGCGCTGGCGCCACAGGGTGAGGGCCGTCATGGCGATCAGGCAAGCGGCGATCGCCGCGATCAGCAGCCCACCGAGGGCCATCAGGCGAGGATCCTGTGCAGGCTCGAGAGCGGGGCCTTGGTGGATGTCGCGCAGCTCGGCACGAATGGCTTGCAAGGCCTCGCTGGACGAGGGCTGGCGATATGCATCCGGTGCGGGCACGCCCTGCTCCCCCCTCAAAACAGACGGCATCCGCCCTCCTGCCACTGGCGTTGCAGGGTGGCGCCGTTGTCGAGGCGATAGAGGCGCGTCACCAGGGGCAGCAACTGCTGGCGACAGGCCTCGGCCTGTTCGTCGGCCGCCCTCTGATAGCGGGCGCGAAAGCGGGGGTCTTCTCCCGCGAGCCAACCGCTGTGTCTGCCTGCCTGCACTGCCAGCTGCCCCTGCTCGGGCAGGGCGGCTTCCAGGGGATCGCGGATCTGCCAGTAGTGGATGTCGTGGCGCAGGCGAAGGCGTTGCAACTGCTGGCAGAGTGCCTGGTCCGGTGCCTGGTGATGGCTTATCAGGGTCAATCTGGCCCCGTGGGGCAGGGTGAGTCGTGCCAGGGTCTGGGCCAGCGTCCAGGGCGGGGGGGCGCGATCCAGCCCTGCCTCGTAATGGCGGCAGAGCGCTTCCAGCAGAGGCATGAGAGAGCCGCGCTGGTGCTCTGTGTGGGGGACTGCGCCCTGGCAGATCAAGGTATTGGCCTGTTTCTCCCCCTGCCAGAGCAGGGCGGCGGCCAGCTCGCAGCCAAGGCGGGCCTTGAGCTGGGCGCGGGAGCCAAAGTACATGGCGGGTGAGAGATCCAGCAGCAACCAGTGGGCCTGATCCTGCTCTTCCCCGTAGAGGCGGGTGTGGGGGCGGCCGAGGCGGGCGGTGACCCGCCAGTCGATGTGACGCACCTCGTCACCGGCCTGATAGAGGCGAAGCTCCCTGAAATGGAGCCCGGGCTGGCGCCCGATACGCCCCTGGGCCGCCTGATGAATGCGGGCACGCTCGCCCTGGCGCGTCCAGAGGCGCACCGCCAGCAGCCGCTCGAGGGTGAGGGCGATGTCGGGGTGATCCCGGGGCTCGGCGACGGGGGTCATGGCGATAGGGCTGCCTGCGGGGGTCGGCTCAGGGGCATGGAATGGCATCCAGCAGCAGGGTGATGAGCGCCTCGCTATCGAGGTTGTCCGCCAGCGCCTGATAACTCGGGATGAGGCGGTGGCGCAGCACGGCTGGCGCCAGTTGCTGGATGTCTTCGGGCAATACGAAGTCGCGCCCGGCGAGCCAGGCCCGGGCCCGTGCGGCTCTTGCGAGGCCGATGCTGGCTCTGGGACTGGCCCCCACCGCGACCAGGGGGTCTAGCTCGGGGCACAGGCCGCTGCCGGGGCGGGTGGCGCACACCAGTTGCACCAGATAGTGCTCGAGGCGCCCCTGCATCTGTACCCCTTGAACGGCGGTGCGGGCTTCCAGCAGGTCGGACTGGCTGAGGGTGACCGGCGGCGTCGGCAGGGCGTCGCCACGGGCGTTGAGTTGAAGGATGGCCAGCTCCATGGCGGGGCTGGGGTAATCCACCAGCAGCTTGAGCAAGAAGCGATCGAGCTGGGCCTCCGGCAGGGGATAGGTCCCTTCCTGCTCGATGGGGTTCTGGGTGGCGGCGACCATGAAGAGGGAGGGCAGGCGCCAGCTCTTCTTGCCCACGGTGATCTGGTGCTCGGCCATGGCCTCCAGCAGGGCGGACTGCACCTTGGCCGGCGCCCGGTTGATCTCGTCCGCCAGCACCAGGTGGTTGAACAGGGGGCCGGGTTGAAACACGAAGCTCGCATCCTGGGGATGGAAGACCTCGCTGCCGGTGAGATCGGCAGGGAGCAGATCCGGGGTGAACTGGATACGGGCAAAGCGCCCCTCCACGGCACCGGCCAGCGCCTTGACCGCCCGGGTCTTGGCAAGACCGGGGGCCCCCTCGATCAGCACATGTCCTTCACATAACAGGGCGATCAGCAGCCCCTCGATGAGGGGGCCCTGTCCCAGGATCTGGCTGCCCAGATAGTCTCCAAGTGCTCTGAACTCGGCCGCTGCCATGCGATAAACCCGTTGTTTTTATGGAAGTTGATCTTTTTATACCCCAGTTGGCTCACAAGGGCGAGGGAGGGTGGCAAGATGGGGACAATTTAGTTTCAATCAGCCGTATGAAAGTTGTGATTGGATTGTTAAGATGTGGCGCAATGAGGTCAGACCTCTGCCTTTTTAACCCAAGGAGCCAGGATGAAACAGCCATTGAAACTGACGACTCGCCAGGGCGAACGGATAGCCGTCGTGGCGGGTCTGCGCACCCCCTTTGCCAAGCAGGCCACCGCTTTTCACGGCGTGCCTGCGGTGGATCTGGGCAAACTGGTGGTGAGCGAGATGCTCGCCCGCACCGATCTCGACCCCAAGCTCATCGACCAGCTGGTGTTCGGCCAGGTGGTGCAGATGCCGGAAGCGCCAAACATCGCCCGGGAGATCGTGCTCGGCACCGGCATGAGCGTCAGCACCGATGCCTATAGCGTGTCGCGCGCCTGCGCCACCAGTTTCCAGGCGGTGGCCAATGTCACCGAATCCATCATGGCCGGCACGGTGGACATCGCCATCGCCGGCGGTGCCGACTCCTCTTCCGTGCTGCCCATCGGGGTCAGCAAGTCTCTGGCCCGCGCCCTGGTGGATCTCAACAAGGCGCGCAACCTCCAGCAGCGTTTCAATATTCTGCGCCGTCTGCGCCTGAAGGACCTGCTGCCGGTGCCCCCGGCCGTGGCCGAGTACTCCACCGGTCTCTCCATGGGGCAGACCGCCGAGCAGATGGCCAAGACCCACCAGATCAGCCGCGAGGCGCAAGATGCGCTGGCCCACCGCTCCCACACCCTGGCGGCCGAAGCCTGGGCCCAGGGCAAATTGAGTGGCGAGGTGTTCACCGCCCACGTGCCCCCCTACAAGTCGCCGCTGGAGCGGGACAACAACATCCGCGAAAGCTCGGATCTGGCGAGCTACGCCAAGCTCAAGCCGGTGTTTGACCGGGTGCACGGCTCCGTCACCGCCGCCAACGCCACCCCGCTCACCGACGGCGCCGCCGCCGTGCTGATGATGCGTGAAGGGCGGGCCCGCGAGCTGGGTCTGGAGCCGCTGGGTTACATCCGCAGCTTCGCGTTTTCCGCCATCGATGTCTGGCAGGACATGCTGATGGGCCCCTCCTATGCCACGCCGCTGGCGCTGGACCGTGCCGGCATCACCCTTGGGGATCTGACCCTCATCGACATGCACGAAGCCTTTGCCGCCCAGACGCTCGCCAACCTCAAGATGTTTGCAAGCGCCGAATTTGCCCGTGACAAGCTGGGCCGGGATCAGGCCATCGGCGAGGTGGACATGGAGAAGTTCAACGTGCTCGGCGGCTCTTTGGCCTTTGGTCACCCCTTTGCCGCCACCGGGGCGCGCATGATCACCCAGACCCTGCATGAACTGCGGCGCCGGGGTGGGGGATTGGGGCTCAACACCGCCTGTGCGGCGGGTGGGCTGGGTGTGGCCATGGTGCTGGAGGTGGAATGATGAGTGCCAAGACTTTTTCTCTGGATATTCGCAAAGACGGCATCGGCATCCTCACCATGGATGTGCCCGGTGAGAGCATGAACACCCTGAAGGCCTCCTTTGCGGACGAGATCCGCACTCTGCTGGCCGAGGTAAAGGGGAACGGGGATCTGATCGGCCTGGTGATCGTCTCCGGCAAGAAGGACTCCTTCGTTGCCGGGGCCGACATCGCCATGCTGGCGGCCTGCACCAGCGCCCAGGATGCCGAAGCGCTGTCCCGGGCCGGACAGGACGTGTTCGCCGAGATCGAAGCCCTGGGGATCCCGGTGATCGCCGCCATTCACGGCCCCTGCCTTGGCGGCGGGCTGGAGCTGGCGCTCGCCTGTCATGGCCGGGTGGTGACCGATCACGGTAAAACCGTGCTGGGCCTGCCGGAAGTGCAGCTCGGCCTGCTGCCGGGCTCCGGCGGTACCCAGCGCCTGCCGCGCCTCATCGGGGTGGCCAAGGCACTGGATCTGATGCTGACCGGCAAGCAGGTGCGGGCCAAACAGGCCAGGAAGCTCGGGCTGGTGGATGACATGGTGCCCCCGTCCATTTTGCTGGAGGCCGCCATCAAGCTTGCCAAGAAGGGCAAGCCGCGCCACCACCTGAAACGGGATCTGCAGGGCAAGGTGCTGGAGACCAACAAATTTGGTCGCAAGGTGCTGTTCGATCAGGCCCGCAAGGGGGTCAAGGCCAAGACCCGGGGCAACTACCCGGCGCCGGAGCGCATCATCGAGGTGGTGCGCATCGGCGTGGAGGAGGGGATGCAGGCCGGCCTGCTGGCCGAGGCCCGCCACTTCGGCGAGCTGGTGATGACGCCGGAATCCGCCGCCCTGCGCTCCCTCTTCTTCGCCACCACGGAGATGAAGAAAGAGGTGAGCTATCAGGGGGCCGAGCCGCGCAAGGTGGGTCATGCCGCCGTGCTGGGGGGCGGCCTGATGGGGGGCGGCATCGCCTTCGTCACCGCCACCAAGGCGGGGGTACCGGTGCGGATCAAGGATGTGGCGAGCGCCGGCATCGGCAATGCCATGCGTTACAGCTACGACCTCCTCGCGAGGAAGGTCAAGCGTCGCCAACTGCTGCGCAGCGAGCTGGAAAAACAGATGAGCCTGCTCACCGGCACCCTGGACTATTCCGGTTTCCACCGGGTGGACATGGTGGTGGAAGCGGTGTTCGAGGACATCAACCTCAAGCACCAGATGGTGCAGGACGTGGAGCGCGAGTGCGGCGAGCACACCGTGTTTGCCTCCAACACCTCCTCCCTGCCCATCCACCAGATCGCCTCGGCGGCGACGCATCCGGAGCGGGTGGTGGGGCTGCACTACTTCAGCCCGGTGGACAAGATGCCGCTGGCCGAGATCATTCCCCACGCGGGTACCAGCGCCGAGACGGTGGCCACCACCCTGGCCTTCGCCCGGGCCCAGGGCAAGACCCCCATCGTGGTGAAGGACGAGGCGGGCTTCTACGTCAACCGCATCCTGGCGCCCTACATGAACGAGGCGGCGCGCCTGGTGCTGGAAGGGGAGCCGGTGGAGGTACTGGACGGCGCTCTGCTCGACTTCGGTTTCCCGGTCGGCCCCATCACCCTGCTGGACGAGGTGGGGATCGACGTGGGGGCCAAGATCTCCCCCATCCTCGAAAAAGAGCTGGGTGGCGAGCAGTTCCAGGCGCCCAAGGCCTTTGACAAGCTGCTGGAAGACGATCGCAAGGGGCGCAAGAACGGCAAGGGCTTCTACCTCTATGGCAAGGCGGCTCCGCGCAACAAGCTCACCGGCAAGGAGGGCAAGAAGACGGTGGACGCGAGCGTCTACGACGTGCTGGGCGTCAAGCCCCAGGCCAAGCTGGCCAGGCAGGAGATCGCCGAGCGCTGCGTGCTGCTGATGCTCAACGAAGCGGCCATGGCCCTGGATGGCGGCGTGGTGGCCTCGGCCCGGGACGGCGACATCGGCGCCATCTTCGGTATCGGCTTCCCTCCCTTCCTGGGCGGTCCGTTCCGCTACATGGACAGCCTCGGCATCGACTATCTGGTGGGGCGCCTTGAGCACCATCAGAAGCGCTTTGGCGACCGCTTCGCCCCCTGTGCGCGGCTGAAAGCGATGGCGGCGGAGCAGCAGACCTTCTACTGATGGCTCTCGACGGCATGCATCGAGCGAGGCGACCCCAAGGTCGCCTCGCTTTTTGTTGGGCGTACCTTTCCGGTTTGGGGCGGGGGCGCGAAGAAAAACGGGGCGGGGAGGGGTAAAACCTTGATCTGGCGCAAACTGGTGCCCCATTTATTACTTTGGTGGCATAGGACTCAGGCGCGGGTTGAGGTCAAATAGTCTCATCAGGAACGGGGGCGACCCCGTCACGAAAGGGACACCCATTTCACTGGATGAAGGACACACTATGAGTCTGCTTGAACACACCATCTGGACTGTATTGGGGTATGGGGCCATGCCCTTTATCTTCCTGAGCGGGTTCGTGGCAGTGGCAGTGACCTGCTGCCTGCTGCTCAATGCCTTCGGGGTCAAGTCCGCCGAGAAGTGAGTCACTCTCGTTCATGCCGCCAAATGCCAGTCTCACGACTGGCATTTGTTTTTTGTGTCTTCTGAAGCACTTGCCCGCCCCTGATGGGGTAAAGGGAGCGCAAGACGGTCGAACCCGGCGGCCATTTTGATTACACTGACGCCCGGCATGTCCGCCCCCTTCTCTTTTATCAGGTATTCACGACTTCTATGGCGCTCAAGGCAACCATCTTCAAGGCCCAGATCAGCTTGTCTGACATGGATCGCAATCTCTATCAGGACTTCTCCCTCACCCTGGCCCGTCACCCCTCCGAGACCGACGAGCGCATGATGATCCGCCTCGCGGCCTTCGCCTGGCATGCCGCCGAGCGGCTGGAGTTCACCAAGGGGCTCTCTGCCGACGACGAGCCCGAGCTCTGGTGCAAGAACTACTCCGACGAGATTGAACTCTGGATTGAGCTGGGTCAGCCGGACGAGCGCCGTCTCAAGAAGGCATGCAACCGCTCTCGCCAGGTGGTGCTCTACCTCTATGGCGGTCGTGGCACCAGCGTCTGGTGGAAGCAGAACCAGGGCAAGCTCGGTCTGCACGACAACCTGAGCGTCATCGAACTCTCCGACAGCCAGACCCTGCCCCTGGCGGCCATGGTGGAGCGCACCATGCAGCTCACCTGCACCATCTCCGACGGCCAGCTCTGGGTCAGCAACGGCAGCCAGGAGGTGACGCTGGACCCCGTGGTGCTGATGGGACGCCCGGCCCGCGAACTGTAAACGGGATACCCATGTTCAGCGCCCTGCTCAATATCGTCATTCCCGTGTTTGCGGTGGTGGGCCTTGGCGCCCTCTATGGACGGCTGCGACCGGGCGGGGCCCTGGGTTATGTCAACCGGGCCAATATCGAGCTCTTTACCCCGGCGCTGGTCTTCTCGGCCCTGGTGAAATACCCCCTGGATCTCGCGGCGCACCTGCCCCTTGTGGGGGCCGGTGCCCTGGTGATCCTGCTGCCCGGCTTGCTGCTCTCCCTGCTCAAACTCAAGGAGATAGAGCGGGCCGCGCTGATCCTGCCCGCCATGTTTCGCAACACCGGCAACCTCGGCATTCCGCTGATGGTGCTCGCCTTTGGCGAGCAGCAGCTCGGCGCCATCGTCATCCTCTTTGTGCTCTCCAACCTGCTCCACTTCTCGGTGGGCATGTTCATCCTCTCCGCCAGCAGCTCCCGCTGGCTCTGGCTGAGAAGCCCCGTGCTCTGGGCCGCCTTCGCCGGGCTGCTGGTGGCCAACCTGCATATCCCGCTGCCGGAATACCTGGTGACCAGCGCCGCCCTGCTCGGCCAGATAGCGGTGCCCCTGATGCTGTTTGCCTTAGGCATCCGGCTGATGGAAGGGGAGCTGGATCATCTGGGGCTGGCCATCAAGTGCAACCTGCTCTACCTGCTGGCGGGAGCCATCTCCCTGGGGCTCGCCGTCTGGCTGCTGCCCCTCGAACCTGACTGGATACCACTCCTGATGCTGTCGGTGGCGCTGCCCCCGGCGGTGCTCAACTACATGCTGTGCGAGCAGTACCAGTGCCAGCCCGACAAGGTGGCCAGCATCGTGCTCGGCGGCAATGCGCTCTCTGTGGTGGTGATCCCCCTTGCGGTGTGGTTGGCGCTGCATCTGGGGAGTTGACCCTGCTCTGTCTTCCTCTTCAAGGACGCCCGATGGCGTCCTTTTTATTGCTATCGTGCATGTCCGATGTTGTTTTGCTCATCGAGTACAGCCGAGCTTGCTCGCGTATCTGACAAGGTCTTGAAGCCGGTTTAGCCGGATAAGGCAGAGAGTTGAAGGGGGAGAAAAGGGAATAAAACCGGGCGGCCTTGGCCGCCCTGTTTATTGATGGGGAGCAGGTTGAACCTGGCCATCCTTGCGCAGCTGGGAATAAAGGCCAACTCCCGCCAGCAGGCCGGCGAGGGCCAGCAGCCACCAGATGGCGGTGGCGGGGCGGCTGCCCGCATCCCCCAGCATAAAGCCGATGAGCAGGTTGCCAAAGAGCGCCATGCAGCCCCCGGCGCTGGCATAGAAGCCGTAGTAGCTGCCGAGCTGCTCAGGGGGCGCGTAGCGGGGCAGCTGGGCGGCGAAGAGCGGGAAGCAGAGGATGGAGCCCAGGGAAAGCAGGGCCACCTGCGTCAACACGCCTGCCGTCGGCCAGGGTGCCAGCAGGGGCAGGGCGAGATAGCTCAGGCCCATCATGCCTATCCCCAGCCCCATGGCGAGCGGTACTCCCAGGCGGCGCTCCACCAGGCGGGAGGCCGGGAGCTGGAGCACGACACCGATCACCGCCGAGAGGGTGAAGACGCCGCCGAGCAGGTGGGTGGCGTCCGGCAGGCTCTGGATATGGGCGGGGAGGGCGAGATAGAGCTGGTGGAACAGGATCTGGTAGCTGCCTGCCAGCAGGGTGAACCCCATGAAGGGGCGCTGGCGCACTATCTCCCCCCATTGGCGCAAGATGGCGCCACGGGGGCTCTGGTTGCTCACCGGGCGTTTGGGCAGCACCCGGTATTGCAGCACTCCGAGCAGAGCGAAGAGGCTCGCCGCCAGGATCCCCGTCAGGGTATAGCTCTGCTGGGTCAAGGTGAGGCCGACCAGGGGGCCGAGCAGCATGCCCGCCTCGCTGGCCAGATTGTGCAGGGCGAAGGCGCGCTGACGCTGGCTCGGGTTGTGGCATTCGCTGGCAAGGTAGGCCTGGGCGCAGGGGGTGAACAGGGCCCCCGCAAAGCCGGTGAGGGCGGCGGCCAGCAGCAGGATGGGCAGGGACTCGGCCCAGCCCAGCAGCACGAAGCCCAAGGATCGTACCAGGCAGCCCCAGACGATGGCGGGATGGTAGCCGATGCGATCCCCAAGGGTGCCGCCCAACAGGAAGAGCCCCTGCTGGCTGAAGACCCGCATCCCCATGACGAGGCCACAGGCCCAGCCGGCCAGGCCGAGCCCGCTGCCCATGTGCTGGGCGAGGAAGGGCATCATCATGTAGAAGCCGAGGTTGAAGGCGAGCCCATTGGTGATGAGCAGGCGGGCGGCCGGGCTCATGCCCTGCCAGTCCCGCCAGTAGGAGGCGCCGTTCATGGTCGCCTCCCGCCAGCGCGTGGGGCGGTGGTCGCCGGGGTGGCGCAGCACTGTGTCATGATGTCTTTCGCAGGGTTCTGAGGAAGGGGATGCCGTGCTGATCGTGGCTTATCTCCACCGGCACCTGGTAGAGGCGCTCGATGAGGGCCGCGTCGAGCACCCGGGCGGGGGGGCCGAAGGCCTGCAGATCTCCCCCTGCCAGCACGATCAGCTGATCGGCAAACTGGGCGGCCAGGTTGAGATCGTGCAGCACCACCAGGGTGATCCACTGCTGCTCCCGGGTCTGCTGGCACAGGTGCTCCATCAGTTGCATCTGGTGGTGCAGGTCCAGGGCGCTGACCGGCTCGTCCAGCATCATGATGCGGGGGTCGCGCAGCAGCACCTGGGCGAAGAGCACCATCTGCCGCTGGCCGCCGCTCAGGGAGTAGAGGGGGCGATCCGCCAGATGGGCGATGCCGAGCGCCTGCAGGGCGCGGCCGGCAGCCAGGATGTCCTCGTCCGCGAGGCGCATGGAGAGGCTGTCGAGGCGCCCCAGCACCACCACTTCGATGACGCTGAGATCCAGCTCCAGCTGGATGTTCTGGGGCATGTAGCCAAACTGCTGGCGCCACCTGGCCTGCGTCATCTGGCGGGCACTCTGGTCCCCGAGGCGAATGTCGCCACTGTCCGGGGTCAGTTCACCAAAGAGGGTGCGCATCAAGGAGGTCTTGCCGGTCCCGTTCGGGCCGATGATCACATGGACCTGACCCGGATGCAGAGTGAGGCTGAGATCCCGCAGCAAGGTCTGCTGGCCGAGGGAGAGGGAGAGTCGGGATATTTCAAGCACGTTTACGCCCCCTGCCGAGGATCAACCAGATGAAGAAGGGCACGCCAATGAGCGCGGTGACGATGCCGATGGGGAACAGGGCCCCCGGAATGATGGACTTGGAGAGCACCGAGGCCGCCGAGAGCATGCAGGCGCCGCACAGGGCGGAGAGGGGGATCAAAAAGCGCTGATCTTCCCCCACCAGCATGCGGGCGATATGGGGGGCCACCAGGCCGACGAAGCCGATCACGCCGACGAAGCTGGTGGCGGTGGCGGTGAGCAGGGCGACCAGCACCAGGGTCTTCATGCGCAGTCTGTCGACGTTGACCCCGAGGCTGCGGGCGCGGGCTTCCCCGAGGCGCAGGCTGGTGAGGGCCCAGGCATCCCGGTAGATGAGCAGGGTGCAGATCAGGGTGACGACGGCGGTGATGATCAGGGAGTCCCAGGTGGTGCGCATCAGGCTGCCAAACAGCCAGAACAGGATCTGCTGGTTGAGCTCGGGGGAGGAGAGGAACTGCAGCAGGGAGAGCAGGGACTGGAACAGGAACAGCAGGGCGATGCCCGCCAGGATCAGGGTCTGGCTGCTGACATGGCGCATCATGGCCAGACCAAACAGCAGGCAGGCGGCAAACATGCACACAATGAAGGCACCGGCCGGGATGGCCACCAGGGGAGGAAGTCCGAGGCCGCCGGTGTAGAGGGCCAGCGCCGCGCCAAGGCCCGCCGCCGCCGCGAGCCCGAGGGTATAGGGACTGGCGAGGGGGTTGTCCAGCAGGGTCTGCATCTGCACGCCGCCAAGACCGAGGGAGGCGCCGACCACCAGGGCCATGAGGGCGATGGGCAGGCGCATGTCGTGGACGATGGTGCGGGTCATGGGATCGGCCTGGGCGGGGGAAACCAGGGCATCGATCACGTCGTGCAGGGCCAGCAGGGAGGGGCCGGTGGCGATGTCGAGCACCAGGGTAATGCACAGGACCAGGGCGAGCAGCAGGAGCCAGTGCCAGCGACGGCGCTCCCGTTGCCGCTGCCGGGCGAGGGTCTGCTGCAGGGCAGCCAAATCATTCATGATGTCAATCCTGAAACGGGCGCCGCAAGAGGCGCCCACACAATCCAAGAGGGTTGCTGAAGAGGGCGTGGCCGAGGTGGGCCGCACCCGAATTGCCGGGGTTAGCTTGCGTCATCCTGCTTGATGCCCAGCATGAAGGTGCCCTGGGGACGGATGGGCAGGTAGTGCTGGTAGAACG
>OBJT01000018.1_pt1 | contig 40089 bp, 50 predicted proteins | sample 1519861 | NCBI WGS metagenome assembly OBJT01 (sample SAMN02401118, study PRJEB22541) | soil metagenome, isolate JX
CCAAGTGGCCTCGTGTTCGCCTGTTCGTTGAGTTTGTGAAGGAGGTGGTCAATGACTAAAAATGAACAGCCTATCTACACTGGCGGTTCTGCTGACTACTATCAGGTCCGCATAAAGAGCACCACTACCCCCGGTCGACCTGAGTACATCGCTGAGTGCAACGACATCATCGAAGCTCTGGGTATGAACTTTGCGGAAGGCAATGCGTTCAAGGCAATATGGCGTCGAGCCGCCCAACGGACTTTGGGTCTGCGTAAAGCTGGCGCTAAAGATGATGGTCTTTACGATGCAGAGAAAGTCGAGTTCTTCGGTGCTCGTATGGTAGCTCAGAGTAAGGCTGGTAGTCATGACTCCAAGTAGCTGGTGCTTTAGACAGTGGGTCTCAACCGGGAATGTGGACTACCTGTCCATGTACCATATGTGGAAGGAGAAAGGTCTATGAGCCTTGAAGAAAAGAAATACATCGTGGAGCTTGAGGGCCGCGTTCAGTCCTTTGACGTCCCGGTCTACGCTAAGTCTCTGGACGAGGCGACCATGAAGGCTCAGGAATATGAAGATGCTGGTTTCGTGGTAGGCCGCATCCGACCTGAGCTGCACGACTAAACTATCACTTTAGGAACACCTTAACTTTAACTAGGAGATTTACCGATGGCTAAAGAGCAACTGAAAACTTTCACCACTCCGGTCGCTGGTCTGGTCGAGCCGTATAGCTGGCTGAACAAGGCAGACACCAAGTTCAACGAGCGCGGTGAGCACAAAGTCAACCTGACCTTCAGTCTGGATGACCCGAAAGTCCGCAAGATGATTGACGTCTTGCAGAAGATTCACGACGATGCGTATGCGAAAGCACTCGCAGACCACGAGAAGAACCCACCTCAGGTTCAGCGTGGCAAGAAGCCTATCGAACCGCGTGAAGGCGATATGCCGTGGATTGAGAACGGTGACGGCACTGTTACCCTGAAGTTCAAATGCTTTGCGTCTTATCTGAAAGACGGCAAGTCCGAGCCTATCGTATTACGGTTCTACGACACCGATGCTAAACTCATCCGTGACGTCCCGAATATTGGCACCGGGTCCAAGCTGAAAGTCAAGTTCAAAGTCCTGCCGTTCAAGTGGAACGCTGCGACTGGTGCAAGTGTTAAGCTGCAACTCGAATCTGTGCTGCTGGTCGAACTCAAAGAGTGGTCCGGCGATGGCGCTGGTGGTGATGGCGGCTGGGGTGATGATGAAGACATCGGCTCTGGTGGCTACAAAGCGTCTACTGACGGTGACTTCGGATCTGATGACTTCGGGGATGATGCCGATGGTGGTGATGACTCTGCGTCCGGTGGCGACTACGACTTCTAATCGTGGCTGCATGGACACCAAAACGGGGGCACTCTGTGGGTGCCTACCGCTCTGGACTTGAGGCCAAGAACCAGCAGTGGCTGGAACAGAACGGCGTCAAAGCGGAGTACGAAAGCCATTATATCAACTATGTGATTCCGGCTTCCGACCACAAGTATACACCAGACTTCATCCTTCCGAATGGCATCATCGTCGAGACCAAAGGTATATTCGACAGTGAGGACCGCAAGAAGCATATGCTGGTGCGCGAGCAACACCCTGAGCTGGACATCCGGTTCGTGTTCTCGTCCTCCCGCTCCAAGCTGTATAAAGGGTCCCCGACCACGTATGGCGCATGGTGCGAAAAGAACGGCTTCAAGTTTGCCGACAAGTTTATCCCGGTTGAGTGGCTGAAAGAGGCGACTGTGCGTCTGCCTTCCGGTATACTCATCCCGAAGAAAGGAGCTAAGAAATGACTATCAAAGAAGTGCAGATTGTACGTGAGCGTCTGACCATTGATAAAATCCCGGTGGGCTATGCGTTCATCGTTCATGGTCGACCGGACGAAGTGTACGTGAAGATTAGTAACTCTCACGTCTTCAACCATAAGCGCCTCCAGATGCACACGACTGTCAGCGAGCGCTTCAAGTCTCACCTGAACCTCGTTATCGTCGAGCTGGTGGTGTACAATGGTAAGTAAGGTTCAGTTCAAACCGCGTACAGTCACTGACGCTATCTTCGTCCACTGTAGTGCGACCCAGCCGTCTCAGGACATCGGGGTAGACACTATCCGCATGTGGCACAAGCAGCAGGGCTGGCTGGATGTAGGCTATCACTTCGTCATCAAACGCGATGGCACCGTGGAGTCTGGACGTCCGGTCGATGTCGTAGGGTCACACGTTAAGGATTGGAACTCCCGGTCCGTAGGCGTCTGCCTTGTAGGTGGAATCGATGCTAAGGGCAAGTTTGAAGCTAACTTCACTCCTGCTCAGATGAGCGCCCTACGCAACAAGCTGGCTGAACTGAAGGTCTTGTACCCTCAGGCGGACATCAAGGCTCATCACGATGTAGCACCAAAGGCTTGCCCAAGTTTCGACTTGCAGCGCTGGCTGAACACTAACGAAATGGTCACTTCCGACCTAGGCTAACAAGGAGAATTACAATGATTAAGTTTATCGAATTTCTGGGTCGTCTGGTTGTGCGTGGCTATTCTCGTGCTGCGAGTGTGGAACGAAAAGTCGCATCTGCTGCGGCTAAAGGTGCGGAAGCGGCTGGTGCGGAAGCGGATAGTCTGCGCATCAAGTCTCTGGACGCTGGCCTCCGTGCGCGTGGTCTGGACAAGAAGGCCGAGCAACTGAAAGGCTTCTTCAGCTAAACTATCACCTTAGGGATGAGACCATGAGTCTTGTCCCTTTGTTCGCACTATTGATTAAGGAGTGACCAATGTCATATGAAGACCAAGAGCAGGACGATAGCGTCTTCCTCTACCACACCGAGTGTCCAGACTGCGGGTCTTCGGATGCCAATGGTGTTTACTCAGACGGGCATATGTACTGCTTTGCGTGTGACCCGTCAGTCGCTTGGAAGAAGGGCGATATGGAATTGACCGAAGGTTACACACCTTCAGGAGGCAAGAAGCAAGTGAGCAACCTGTTAACGTGGGGTGAGAACTCAGGACGTTATGTCCCACTCCCTGCTCGTGGACTATCGGCTGACATCTGCAAGAAGTACAGCTACTGGGTAGGCATAATGCAGGGTAAGATGGTCCAGATTGCGGACTACTACGACAGGTCCGGGACCAAGGTAGGACAGAAGGTCCGAGACGCTGACAAGAACTTCACGGCTATCGGTAGCGTCAAGAATGACCTACTGTTCGGCTCTCAGCTCTGGTCCGGCGGTAAGAAGATTGTCATCACCGAAGGCGAGATTGACTGCCTATCAGTCGCTCAGGTTCAGGAAGGCAAGTACCCGGTGGTCTCTCTTCCGTTAGGCTCGAAGTCTGCGAAGAAGACACTGGCAGCGAACCTTGAGTACCTCGACCAGTTCGAAGAGATTATCCTGATGTTCGACATGGACGAGCCGGGACGTGAGGCTGTAGAGCAAGGTGCTCCGGTCCTCCCTGCTGGTAAAGTCAAGGTCGCATTCATCAACGGGTACAAAGACGCCAACGCTGCACTTCAGGCCAAGGACTTCAGGGCGATTCAGGATGCAATCTGGAACGCAGTACCTTTCGTCCCGGCTGGGGTCGTTAGCGCCAAGTCTCTGAAGGACAGGACCCGCGAGGCAATGCTGAAGGCTGAGACTGAAGGTCTCCTCTTCTCGTCTTGCACAACACTTAACGCGATGACCCTCGGTGCGCGAGCTGGTGAGCTTATCATGGTGACTTCAGGGTCAGGCATGGGTAAGTCCACCTTCGTCCGTCAGCTCCTCTTAGAGTGGGGCAGAATCGGGAAGCGTGTGGGTATGGCGATGCTGGAGGAAGCAGTCGAAGAGACTGTTCAGGACCTTATGGGTCTGGACAATAACGTCAGGCTGCGTCAGTGTGCCGACCTGAAGGAAGCAATCCTGAAGGATGGACGGTTCGACGAATGGTATGACAAGCTGTTCAACGACGATAAGTTCCACCTATACGATTCATTCGCTGAGTCGGAAGAAGACACGCTGTTCGCTAAGCTGGCCTACATGGTTGACGGTCTGGACTGCGATGTTATTCTGCTGGACCACATCTCAATCGTGGTGTCTGGCATGGAAGATAACTCAGATGAGCGTAAGACCATCGACCGCATCATGACCCGTCTCAAGAAGTTTGCGAAGACGAAGGGTGTGGTCGTCGTGGTCATCTGCCACCTGAAGAACCCGGAGAAAGGTAAGTCGCATGAAGAAGGTCGTCCAGTTAGTATCACTGACCTGCGTGGGTCTGGTGCTTTACGTCAGCTATCTGATACCATCATTGCCTTGGAGAGAAATCAGCAAGGTGATACTCCTAACGTTGTTCAGCTCCGTTTGCTTAAGTGTCGCTTTACTGGCGATACAGGCATTGCGGGACATCTTGAATACAACAAGCTCACTGGCTGGCTCGAACCGATTAGCGCACCTAGCGGAGGCGGAGAGGAAGATAGCAGCTCGTGGGAAAACCAAGACTTCTAAATGTCAATGCCCTGAGTGCGACTGGAAGTCACCATATGGAGGACACCATTAGTGTTTAAGAAACTTAAAGCCCGATACCACACGTTCATGTACAAGTGGTGGAACGAGGAGGCCAACTGTCTGTCCCGAATCCTTGGAGACCAGCGGTTTGACTCTAAGGCGTGGAAGCGAGCGAACCAGAAGTTCATGTATCACTTCCTGCGTATCGACTACTAAGCTATCACTGTAGGATAGACTCAAGGCCATTCACTTCGAGTGGCCTTTATGATTAGACTATAGGAGACATTATGATTGACTTACAGAACATCTGGGGTTCGGACATTGAGACCAACGGTCTTCTTGATACCGTCTCTCAGTTCCACTGTGGGGTCCTGATTAACGCCGAGTCGAATGAGACCCTGAAGTATGGGGTAGCTCCGATGGTAGGTATCGTCGGTGGCTTCAAAGAGTACGTGCAGAAGGTCGAAGAGATTGCAGCCACACCGCATGGACTTCTGGTCTTCCACAACGGGATTAACTATGACGTCCCGGCTATTGACATTCTGAAGCGTAAGTATTTTGGTAAACGTTTCAACTTCCCGAAACAGAAGATGATTGACACGCTGGTCATGGGCCGACTGATGTACCCGAACATTAAGTTCTCGGACATCGGGGCTGTGAAAGCTGGTCGTCTTCCACCAAAGATGATGGGCCGACAGTCGCTTGAAGCGTGGGGCTATCGTCTAGGTGAGATGAAGGGTGAGTATAAGACCGATTACATTGCCAAGTGCAAGGCTGACGGTATCGAATACAAGGCCGGGGACGAGTGGTTGTTCCCAAGCCAAGAGATGCTGGACTATAACGTCCAAGACGTTGTGGTCACTCTGGCCCTGTTCAAGAAGTTCCTGACCGATAAGTTCTACTTCGGGACACCTGAATCTGGACTTGAAGCAGTGTATGCGTTACGTCTGGAACATGACGCTGCGTGGACCTGTGCGAAGATGGAGCGTAACGGCTACCCGATGAACTCGGAGATAGTCGAAGGCTTGTACCGCGAGCTGTCTATCAAACGTGCTGAGCTTTTGGATAAGCTGCGGTCAACGTTCGGTAGCTGGTATTCACCGAAAGGTGGCAAGGAGTTCTTCAGGCACCCACGCTCAGGTGTGGACCTGCCGAAGTACCCGCGAGTCGTCTATCCGAAAGTCGGAGCAATCTTCAAGAAGCCGAAGAACAAAGCGCAACGCTTAGGTCTGGAGCCTTGCGAACGAGACTCCCGCGATACGATGGAAGGCGCACCGTTCACACCGATTAGCTTCGTTGAGTTTAATCCGGGCAGTGGCGACCACTTGGCTAAGGTTCTGATGGACCGAGGCTGGGAGCCGACTGAGTTCACGGAGACCGGGAAGCCGAAGTGTGATGACGAAACGCTGGAAGGCGTGGTGCTGTCAGACCCTGAGGCCCAAGCCTGTCTGGAGCTGGTCCGTGAGTATCTGGTAGTCCAGAAGCGTATCGGTCAAGCGGCTGAAGGTAAGAACGCATGGTTGCGACTGGTGGGTCCTGACGGGAGGATGCACGGGTCGATTAACCCTTGTGGTGCTGTGACTGGACGTGCGACCCATAGTTCACCGAACATGGCTCAAGTCCCGGCTAACGGTGCTCCTTGGGGTGAAATCTGCCGTAGTGCTTTCGGTGCTCAGTGGAACCAGAACGCTGGTAAGCCAGACCCTTGGATTCAAGTTGGGGTCGATGCCTCAGGTCTTGAACTCCGCTGTCTGGGGAACCGAGCGTCTCCGTTCGATGGTGGCGAATATGCGAAGACCGTGGTCGAAGGGGACATCCACTGGGCCAATGCGGTCAACGCCGGGTTAGCACCTAACGTCCCACGCGACAAGTCGAGCCACGACCACGATGCTTTCCGTAACAACGCCAAGACGTTCATCTATGCGTTCCTGTATGGTGCAGGGGCCGCGAAGATTGGACTGATAGTCGGCGGTGGTAAGAAGGAAGGTTCGGCCCTGATGAAGAAATTCATTGAGGGTACACCAGCTATCAAGGACCTGAGAGAGGCTGTTCAGAACACGCTCATCTCCGAGTCCAAATGGGTAGACGGTGAGAACATCGTGAAGTGGAAACGTCGCTGGCTGAAAGGTCTGGACGGTCGCCGTATTCACATCCGGTCGCCACACTCAGCACTTAACGCCTTGCTTCAGGGTGATGGTGCGGTGGTCTGTAAGCACTGGATTGTCGAGACCGAGCGTATGCTCGAAGAGTCCGGGTATGTCCACGGCTGGGAAGGAGACTTCGCGTACATGGCTTGGGTCCACGATGAGCTACAGATAGCGTGTCGTACTCAGGAGATTGCCGAAGAAGTCGTCAAGATTGCTCAGCTTGCTATGCGTAAGGTGGGCGAGTTCTATAACTTTAAATGCGTCCTTGACACCGAAGGGAAGATTGGACCAACGTGGAAGGAGTGTCACTAATGGCTATGACCAAACGTATGCGAGTTTCGTTCTCGCTGGGTGCTGTACTGTCAACTGAAGACGTTGAGGCCTTCAAGAAGTCACTCTGCGAGCTGAGCCGTAAGGTCCTAAACGGAGAGAAGACCACTGGCTTCGAGCGTAAGATGGTAGAGGTTGGTGTTACCGAGGGTTTAGAAGCTGTAGTGGAGCTGGTCTTCAAGAAGGGAATCGTCGATGGGCTTAAAGAAGACCTGAGTCACTACTCTGACGAGCCGAGCTTCGGGGACTTCCGGGTGGAGTTCAAACGATGAGTGAATACCTGCGGGTCCTTGCGGCCCTTAAGTCCTGCCCGAAGACCTTCCAGTCCAACTATGTGCGCAACAACGCTGCACTGGTAGCTGAGGCTGCGAGTCGTGGACACTTAAGCTGCCTGTCTATGGACGGGCGTAATAATGGAGCTTGGGAAATTACCTCAAGTGGCGTAGAGTTCCTGAACCAGAACGGAGGATGCTTATGAATATTCCTAAAAGTCTCAAGGACTTAGTGCTTGAAGTAGGCGAATGCGAGAAGGAGCACCGCAAGTACGCGGAGTTCTACGCCAGCTGGTCTTACACCCTGACCGAGAAGGACGTTGAGACCTACACCGAGACTCCTTCTGAGGCCTATGAGTGGCGACCGTTCATAGGGCTGACCATTGTAGCCAGTGGTATGTGGGATGATAATTACGGCTCAGAGGTAAATGACTGGGACGTATATCGCCCGGTTGAGAAGGAGACCGAGATGTCTTCCAACTTCTGGAGCCTGATGTCCCACCTTAACTCAGAGGATAACGACATGGCCCACGAGTTCGCCAGAAAATGGTTGAAACCCGGTGTGTCCCTCGAACGTATCGAGGAGCCGAGAGTTCCATTGATGCCAGCTACCGTTGCTATGGCTACAGGAGGTCTGGACGATGGGTTCTGAGAACAAGAAGATAGCTCTGGTGCTGGATGGTGACTATCTGGTCTTCTCTTCTATGGCTGCGGCTGAGGACGAGACCGACTGGGGCGACGACATCTGGACCCTCATTTGCGACCATGAGAAAGCTAAGCGTATTCTGATGAACACTATCAGTGAAATCGTTAAGAAGCGCAAGGCTTGGGCAGACGCTAAGATTGTCATGTGCTTTACTGACGATGTTAACTGGCGCAAGTCCATCCTTCCTACCTATAAGGCCAACCGTAAAGGCTCCCGTAAGCCTGTAGGCTACAAGAAGTTTGTGGCTGAGGTGATGGCTGACCCTCAGTTCAATAGCTTCCTGCGGTCAACACTGGAAGGTGATGACTGCATGGGCATAATTGGGACCCGACCTCAGATTGTTGGGTGTGACCATGCGGTGCTCGTGTCCTGCGATAAGGACTTCAAGACCATCCCCGGTTGCGAGTTCTTCTGGCTGACCACTGGTGAAATCCTTAGCCACACGACTGCCGAGGCAGACTACTGGCACATGGAGCAGGCAATCAAGGGTGACACTACGGATGGCTATGGCGGTATTCCGGGATATGGAGAGGATACTACCCGTGAGTTCCTTGATGACCCGTACTACTTTGTGCAGGAAACCCGTGAGCTGAAGACGGGCAAGAACAAGGGCCAGATCAAGACTGAGTGGAAGAAGTATCCGAAGACCGATGAGATGACCTTATGGGACTGCATGGTTACGCTGGCTGATAAAGCTGGGATGACCGAGGCAGAACTTCTGGTCCAAGCTCAGGTCTCTCGTATCTGCCGAGCCTCCGACTACGACCCTAAGTCTCGGGAGGTCATCTTGTGGCAACCCTCCACGTAATCTATTGGGCCGGACTTCTGGCCCTTTACGCTGCTTATCATTACTTCGGGTCGAATAATCGTCCGAAGCATTGAGTCTAACCGATAGTCATAACCTATCGTTCTACTGGCCATCTATAGATGAAACACTAAACTATCACTATAGGGACTTTAGGACCTAAGTTATGACTATAAGATAGACTTAAGTTATTACTTTAAGAGGAGACTTTAAGATGGGCATTAAGGCCATTGATGATGTTGTTACTCAACTCGTAGAAGAGAGACTTAAGGTCCCTGCTTTCAGCGAGTCAGCCGTACAGTTCCTACACACCCTGTTCAACGCAAGCTATGCGTCTAAGCTGGGTATTATCACTGACCTCAAGGCTGCTGGTTATAGCGAGGCGTACATTGCAGGGTTCCTCGGGGGTCTTCAGTATTGTTCTGATACCGTCGACTCTGCGGTGGCTAAGCGTCAAAGTCTTAAGGACAACATTCAGTTCGACTAAAGGAGGGACCATGTGCTTCAGTCCTAAGATTAGCACACCAAAGCCTTCGACTGCTGCACCAGAGCCTGCACCTCTCAGTGAGGAAGTAGCCAGTGTCGACATCGGGGCAGAGGCTGGTTCAGACACCAACGAGACCAAGGGTATTTCAGACCTTAAAGTCAAGAAGGAGTCGTCTGAGCCTAAAGATAAATCAGCCGTGAGTCGCGCTATGCGTAACACTGGCGTCAATATCGGGTAAGACTATGCACTATTACCGCAACTCAAGCGATGGTCGCCGCATGGCTGCTGAGCGCCTCTGGGAAGACGGGCAGTCTAACTTCGACTCATTCTCTGACTTTAAGCAACATACATTCCGTATGGCTGACGAGTTAGGTGGTGAGGAGTATACAATCTACGATGATGAGATTAGGCCTGTAGCCTACCTCTACATGTTGTGCTCATCGTCTTGGCACCGTAAGACCCCCGGTCTTGACCTCTCCATTCTCGCTATCCGTAGTGACTCGCAGTCCTCCCGCAAGGTTCTTGAGACTGTCAGACACATTATTGACGGAGAGTGTAGACGATGGGGTCTGGACTGGTGGTCCCGCGTCAAGCACAATGGTCCAACAGACATCGTAATAACCAAGGAGATTAACCGTGGGTAAATCTATTAGTAAGGCCTTTAAGAAGGTCGTAGGTGGTGCTCTGAATACCGTGGGTCTTGGACCTTCGGCTCCTAAAGCACCAGCCGCAGCAGACGCTCAGGTAGCAGCTGCACCAGTTGAAGTCCCTCAGGACACCGTTACCGATGTGGACACCGATGTGTCAGCCACCGACCAGAAGAAACAACGCTCTACTGGTAAACGCGGTCTGAGCATTGCTCGTACCTCAGGTGGCGGTATCTCAATCTAAGGAGGTGACTCATGGCTGAACGTCAAGGCTTCGCTGCTGAGGGGGCCAAAGCGGTTTACGACCGATTAAAGAATGGTCGCCAGCCGTATGAGACACGGGCTCAGAACTGCGCGGCTGTAACCATCCCGTCCCTGTTCCCGAAAGAGTCCGACAACTCCTCAACCGAGTACACGACTCCGTGGCAGGCTGTAGGTGCTCGCTGTCTGAATAACCTAGCGGCTAAGCTAATGCTGGCCCTTTTCCCTCAGGCACCGTGGATGAGACTAACCGTCTCTGAGTATGAGGCCAAGACCTTGAGTCAAGACACTGAGGCTGCTGCCCGTGTGGACGAGGGACTGGCTATGGTCGAGCGTGTGCTGATGGCCTATATGGAGACCAATAGTTTCCGTGTGCCGCTGTTCGAGGCCCTGAAGCAGCTTATCGTCTCAGGTAACTGCCTGCTCTACATCCCGCCTCCAGAACAGGGTCAATACAGCCCTATGAGGATGTACCGTCTGGTCTCCTATGTGGTCCAGCGCGATGCGTTCGGTAACGTGCTACAGATTGTCACCCTCGACAGGATTGCGTTTAGTGCTCTGCCGGAAGACGTTCAGTCCCAGCTCAATGCTGATGACTACGAGCCTGACACCGAGTTGGAAGTCTACACGCACATCTACCGGGAAGGCGATGAGTACCTGCGTTATGAGGAAGTAGAAGGCGTAGAGGTGAATGGGACCGATGGTTCCTACCCACTGGATGCTTGTCCATATATTCCTGTACGCATGGTCAGACTGGACGGTGAAGACTATGGTCGTTCCTACGCTGAAGAGTATCTGGGAGACCTGAACTCTCTGGAGACCATTACCGAAGCTATCACCAAGATGGCTAAGGTCGCCGCTAAGGTTGTTGGTCTGGTCAATCCAAACGGCATCACTCAGCCTCGTCGTCTGAACAAGGCGGCTACTGGTGAGTTCGTGGCTGGTCGCATAGAGGACATCAACTTCCTGCAACTGACGAAAGGTCAGGACTTTACGATTGCTAAATCGGTGGCTGACGCTATCGAGCAGCGTTTAGGCTGGGCCTTCCTACTTAACTCTGCTGTCCAGCGCAATGCTGAGCGAGTGACTGCTGAAGAGATTCGTTATGTTGCTGGTGAGCTTGAGGCGACTCTGGGTGGTGTGTACTCCGTGCAGTCTCAGGAGATGCAGCTACCTCTGGTCCGTGTGCTGATGAACCAGCTTCAGTCCGCTGGCATGATTCCTGACCTTCCGAAAGAAGCGGTAGAGCCTACGGTCTCCACTGGTCTGGAAGCTCTGGGTCGTGGTCAGGACTTGGAGAAGCTGACGCAGGCGGTGAACATGATGACTGGACTTCAGCCTCTGGCTCAGGACCCGGACATCAACTTGCCGACCCTTAAGCTGCGACTCCTGAACGCTCTGGGTATTGACACCGCTGGTCTACTCCTGACGCAAGACGAGAAGCTGCAACGCATTGCTGAGCAGTCGTCTCAACAGGCAGTCGTCCAAGGTGCTGGTGCTGCTGGCGCTAACATGGGTGCTGCGGTCGGGCAGGGAGCTGGTGAGGACATGGCTCAGGCTTAACTATCACTATAGGAACAACAGGTCAGACTCTTGGCCTGTTACCTATTAACTTTAAGACAGGAGGACTTAATGTCTCAATCAGTTTATGCCGAGTTCGGCGTCAGCTCCAATGCAATAACTGGCTCCGTTGAGGACCTGAACGAACATCAACAGTCTATGCTGGAGAAGGACGTAGCTGTCCGTGATGGTGATGATGCCATTACCTTCAAGCAACTGGAAGCCGAGCAGGAAGAGGCTACCGAAGAAGACGAGAACGTCGAAGAGACTAAAGAGGAAGAAGAGGTTGAAGAAACCGAAGACTCCGAAGGTCAAGACCAAGAGTTCATCGAACTGGGTGACACTCCGAAAGAGCTGACCGAAAGTGTCTCTGCTCTGGACGAGAACGAAGCTGCATTCGATGACATGGTGTCTGCTGCTGTAGAAGCTGGCAAGGTCACTGCTGACGACATCACCGCGATTAAGGCCGAATACGCCTCTAAAGGTGAGCTGTCCGAGGCATCCTACGCTAAGCTGGCTGAAGCTGGCTACACCAAGCGCTTCGTCGACTCCTTCGTCCGTGGTCAGGAAGCTCTGGCTGAGCAGTATGCTGCTGGTGTAGTTCGCTACGCTGGTGGTGCTGAGCAGTTCAACCGCATCCTGTCTCACCTTGAGTCTAACGACAAGTCAACCAAGGAAGCCCTTGAGTCTGCCATCATCCGTAAGGACTTGGTGACAGCTAAGGCTATCCTGAATCTGGCCGGTCGTAACCTCGGTAAGGCTCGTGGAGTTCAGCCCCAGCGTACCATAACCACTCAGGGTAAACCAGCGGTCGCTGCACCGAAGGTCGAGACTGAAGGCTTCAGCTCTAAGGCTGATATGGTCAAGGCGATGAGCGACTCTCGTTACCTGCGTGACGCTAAGTACACGATGGAAGTACGAGCCAAGGTTGCGGCGTCAAGTCTGTAAGCTGGGCTAAACTATCACTATAGGGAGACCAAGAGATTAGACTCAAGGTTTCCCTGTAACTTCAGTCCATACGGATTGGGCACAACGAAGTCACTAAACTTTATTTCTTTCATTCGAATAGGAGAATTATCATATGGCAAACGTACCGGGTCAGAAAATTGGTCAGAACCAAGGTAAAGGCATTTCCAATACCGACAACCTCGCACTGTTCCTGAAGGTCTTCGCTGGTGAAGTCCTGACCGCTTTCACTCGTCGTTCTGTGACCGCTGACAAACATATTGTCCGCACCATTCAGAACGGTAAGTCTGCTCAGTTCCCGGTAATGGGTCGCACCTCTGGTGTGTATCTGGCTCCGGGTGAGCGCCTGTCCGACAAACGTGTTGGCATCAAGCACACCGAGAAGGTAATCACCATTGATGGTCTGCTGACCGCTGACGTGATGATTTTCGACATTGAAGACGCTATGAACCACTACGATGTGGCTGGCGAGTATTCCAACCAGCTCGGTGAAGCTCTGGCTATCGCTGCTGATGGTGCGGTACTGGCTGAGATGGCGATTCTCTGTAACCTCCCGGCGGCTTCCGATGAGAACATCGCAGGTCTGGGCAAAGCGTCTGTGCTGGAAGTTGGTACTAAAGCCGACCTAAACACTCCGGCTAAGCTGGGTGAAGCAATCATCGGTCAACTGACCATTGCTCGTGCGAAGCTGACCGCCAACTATGTACCAGCTGGCGACCGCTACTTCTACACCACTCCTGATAACTACTCTGCGATTCTGGCTGCGCTGATGCCGAACGCTGCTAACTACGCTGCGCTGATTGACCCTGAGACTGGCAACATCCGTAACGTAATGGGCTTCGTGGTTGTTGAAGTTCCACACCTGACTCAGGGTGGTGCTGGCGAAACTCGTGGTGCTGACGGTATCACCATTGCGTCTGGTCAGAAGCACGGCTTCCCGGCTACCTCTAGCGCTACCGTTAAGGTTGCTCTGGACAACGTTGTAGGCCTGTTCTCTCACCGTTCTGCGGTAGGCACTGTCAAGCTGCGTGATTTGGCGCTGGAACGTGACCGTGACGTCGATGCTCAGGGCGACCTGATTGTAGGTAAGTACGCTGTGGGTCATGGCGGTCTGCGTCCAGAGGCTGCTGGTGCTCTGGTTTTCAGCCAGCCGTAACAACCCTTAAGATGACTGGAGCTTCGGCTCCGGTTGTCCTGACTGTTAGTGGCAACGCTGGGGATAGCATAAAGGTTGAACTCACCGAACTAGCGTCAGTGACCGATTGGTCCAAGCTGGATGTAAGTGTTTCCGACCCTAGCGTCACCTTCACGCGCCGGACTAACAGCCTGTACTTCAAGGGTTCCGTTGCGGGGGACTACCAGATTATCATCGGCTACGATGGTTCGCCTGTTCGTTCCTTCGTGCTGACAATCAACTAATTGAAACCCCTTGGGTGCCTTCGGGTGCTTGAGGGGTTTTTTGCTTAAGGAGGCCTTATGGCTGACACCATCCCAATGAACACTAACGAGTGGCTGGACGCCATTAACGATATGCTGGCTGCTATCGGCGAGCCTTCAGTCTTATCGCTGGACGATAATAACGCCGACGTAGCAAACGCTTCGCGTATCCTGCTGCGAGTCAATCGTACAGTCCAAGCTAAAGGCTGGAACTTCAACATTAACGAGGCTAAGGTCCTCAGTCCAGACCTGACGTCCAACACTATCCGGTGGCTACCTTCATACCTGAGGGTCATGACTACAGGCGCTGCTAGCTACTACCAGAACATGAATGGTCTACTGTATGACCTCAGCACTCAGTCCACCACATTCACTGCGGCTATTACCGTGGAGATGACAGAACTGAAGCCTTTCTCAGAGATGCCTACAGTCTTCCGGGACTACATCGTGACCAAGGCAAGCCGTGAGTTCAACGCTAAGTTCTTCGGTAGCCCAGAGTCTGAGCAGTATCTCCGGGAGCAGGAACAAGAGCTGTACATGATGGTTAATGAATACGAGATGGACACGGGTCGTTATAACATGATGTCCTCTATCGGTCGAGACTAAAGGAGGTGATATGCCGCTCATTACTCAATCAATCAAGAACCTTAAGGGTGGCGTAAGTCAGCAGCCTGACATCCTGAGGTTCTCAGACCAAGGTGAGGCTCAAGTGAACGGATGGTCATCAGAAAGTGATGGCCTCCAGAAGCGCCCGCCTACAGTCTTCAAGAAACACACATCCCTGTCTCTGGGTCCGAACAACACCAAGTTCCATATGGTCAACCGAGATGAGACCGAGCAGTATTACATCGTGTTCAACGGTAGCTCCATTCAGGTCATCGACTTGATGGGAAACACCTACCCTGTCAGTGGGGACCTAACGTATGTGCAGACTCCCGACCCTCAGAATGACATCCGTGTTGTGACCGTGGCTGACTATACGTTCATTGTCAATCGTCGCGTGAAGGTTCTTAAGGGCTCCACCGTGAGTCGTCCAACGTACAACATGAAGAACCGTGGTCTTATCAACCTGAGAGGCGGGCAGTACGGTCGCACACTTAAGGTGGGTATAAACGGTGGTGTTAAGGTTGAACACAAGCTGCCAGCTGGTAACGATGCCGAGAACGACCCGCCTAAGGTCGACGCTCAGTACATTGGTGCTCAGTTAAACACCCTACTCAAAGCTGCCTACCCGGATTACACCTTCGGTCTAGGCTCTGGGTTCATCATCATCACGGCTCCACCGGGAGGTGAGATTACGTCCATTGAGACCGAGGATGGTTACGCTAACCAGCTCATCAACCCAATCCTTGATACGGTCCAGACTATCAGCAAGTTACCGCTGGCAGCTTCTCCGGGCTACGTCATCAGGATTCAAGGTGAGACCAATAGCTCAGCTGATGAGTATTTTGTCCAGTGGGATGCGGATAAGAAAATCTGGAGAGAGACAGTTCAGCCGGGGACTATCCTAGACTTCGACGCCACCACAATGCCACACGCACTGGTCCGTCAGGCTGATGGCTCCTTTGCGTTCCAGACCTTAACGTGGTCACAACGAGGGGCTGGCAATGATGACACTAACCCGTTCCCTAGCTTCGTGGGTGGTAAGATTAACGATGTGTTCTTCTACCGTAATCGCTTAGGGTTCCTCTCTGGTGAGAACGTCATTATGTCCCGCTCAGCTGGCTACTTTGCGTTCTTCCCTAAATCAGTAGCTACTCTCAGCGATGACGACCCGATTGATGTGGCAGTGAGTCACCCTCGAATCTCCATCCTGAAGTATGCCGTACCGTTCAGCGAGCAGTTGCTGTTATGGTCGGATGAGGTGCAGTTCGTGATGACCAGCTCCGGGGTCCTGACAGCAAAGTCCATCCAGCTTGATGTTGGCTCTGAGTTTGCCTTAGGAGATAACGCTCGACCGTTCGCTCTGGGACGCTCAGTCTTCTTCAGTTCTCCTCGTGGCTCATACACCAGCATTAACCGTTACTTTGCGGTGGCTGATGTCACGGACGTCAAGGATGCTGACGACATCACGGGCCATGTTCTGTCCTACATTCCAAACGGAGTGTTTGACATCCAAGGGTCCGGGACTGAGAACTTCATCATGGTGAACACCTCTGGTGCTGAGAACAAAGTGTTCGTCTACAAGTTCCTCTTCAGGGATGGAGTACAGTTACAGGCCTCGTGGTCAGAGTGGAACTTCGGTCCTAACTCACGGATTCTGGCGTCTGCCGCTATTGGCTCTACAGTCTACGTTATTCGTCATACGCCACACGGTGTGGACATTGAGCATATGAAGTTTACCAAGGAGGCTACGGACTTCCCGCAGGAACCTTACCGACTGCATCTGGACGGCAAGGCCCAGCTACAGCTTGGGGACGTTTACGACCCATACACCGGGACGTCGACCTTCAGTCTTACTGAAGCCTACGAAGGGAACCCACCTGAGGGCTCTTACTTCGTGGCTGGGACCACTGGCGACTATGTGCTTGCTGGCCGTCTCGATGGTACTCAATCTACAGTAACCATCAAGGGCGACTGGTCTAACCGTACAGTCTATGTAGGCCGTCAGTACACCTTCTTCTACGCATTCTCTCGGTTCCTCATCAAGCAGGAGGACCAGAGTGGCGTGATTACGGAGGATACTGGACGTCTACAGCTTCGTCGCGCTTGGGTAAACTATCAGGACACTGGGTCACTCCTTCTCAAGGTGATTAATCCACACCGAGTGTTTGATAACCTGATGACCAGCCTGAAGCCGGGCCAGTCTCGATTGGGGTCGCCTACCCTGACAGAGGGTCAGTTCCGGTTCCCAATGAATGGTAATGCTACTGAGACGAGACTTACGGTCGAATCCGGTGAGCCGACTCCAGTCTCTATCGTTGGGTGCGGCTGGGAGGCTTCATACGCCAAGAAAGCCCGTACAGTGTAACTAATTGAAAGGCCTATAGATTCACCTAAACTATCACTATAGGGACCATAGGCCCTTTAAGTTATAGGAGACTTTATGTATATTCGTAAGGCTACTGAACCTGATGTCCACTACCTATTGTGGCATCTCTCACAAGATGACGTTAAAGAGTGCCTCGCAAACTTCGGGTCGACTAAAGGTCTGACCGACAGAATGCTTAGTCACCACACTCCGTCATCTGTGGTTTTGACGAATGGTGTAGGCGAAGTGTTTGCCTATGGTGGGAACCAAGGGGATAACGTATGGTTCCTGACTTCAAGTCTTGTCGAAAGGCTGAGACCGAAAGACAAGAGGGAGTTCATTCAGCGTATCTCTGAGTACAGGGACTTAATGTTAGACCAATACGGGACCATCTGGAACTACGTGTGGTCAGGCAACAAGTCTCACATTAGATTCTTGCGATTGCTGGGCGCTAAGTTTCACCCTGAGGTGACTATCAGTCCGGTAACTGGTGAGAGATTCCAACTATTCACTATCTCTAAGGAGTAGCAATGACCAAGGTTTGTTTAACTTGTGGTCTGGAGAAACCAATCACTGAGTTTCACAAACAGGCCACCAAGAAGGACCCTGAGAGACGTAAAGCACACTGCGGAGTCTGCTGGTCTAAGATAAGAAAAGACAGAACTCCTGAGCACAACCGTAAGTATAACCTGAAGAAAGACTATGGTATAACTCCAGAAGAGTATGACGCGATGCTTCAGGCCCAAGGTGGTACGTGTGCTATTTGCCACGGGACCGAATCAGTTGGACGTCTAGCCGTAGACCATTGCCATGCAACAGGCGTAGTTAGAGGCTTGCTCTGTACCAACTGCAATCAGGCGATTGGTAAGCTGAGAGAGGACACTCAGTTGCTTAAGAACGCCATCAACTATCTGGAGGTGAACCGTGTGCGAGCCAATTAGCATAGGAATGGGTATTATGGCTGTAGCCGGGGCCACTATGTCCGCTTCCCAACAGGCAAAGGCTGAGGGTGCTGCTATTGACGCTCAGAACCGACAGGCTAAGGAGATGATTAAGCAGATGAACTACTCTGACTCCAACCTGAAGATGCAGGAGCGAGACCTCAAGGAACAGCAGGTCTCTGAGCTGACGGAGACGACTCTGAACGGCATCCGTAATCAGGGCATGGTCCGAGCTGCGGTAGCTGAGTCTGGTCTGGAAGGCAACTCCATGAACCGCATTGAGCGAGACGTGGAGGGACAGACGGTCAAAGAACGTGCAGGAATAACCGAGAGCTATGGTCGTGACTATGCGGCTATCTTCGGGAACCGTATTGCGAACATTGAGAACACCAAGTCCGCTATCAAGGGTCAAGGTAAGATTCTCAAGACCAGCCCACTGGCTCATGCGCTTAATGTGGCGAACGCTGGCATGCAGGGATATGCCGCTGGTGAGTCCATCGCTGGTGCCAAGCCTTCAGGAGGGGCTGCTCCAATTAGTGCTGCTAAAGGCACACCTACAGGCCATAGCTAACAGGAGGACCAATGGCTAGTAATATCGAATCAGCATTAGCTAACCGGACTATGGGCCGTGGTCGTGCTCCGGGCAAAGCTATCAGTCTGGACTATCAGGCTGCAAACGTACAGGGGCAGACCGGGGACTCTGGTCTTGCCAAGGCGCTCACCGACTTCGTGTCCACTGGAGCTGGCGTCTACAAGCAATTTCAGGAGAAGGCCAAGAGTCTCGGAGACGAAAGGTCCAACGAGATTATCCGCAAGCTGACTCCCCAGCAGAGACGTGACGCCATCCAGAATGGGACCCTCCTGTATCAGGACGACCCGTATGCGATGGAGGCACTGAGAGTCAAGACTGGTCGTAACGCTGCCTATGCGGTGGACGATGAGATTAACGTCAAGATTCAGAACGGTGAGTTCAGGACTCGCGGTGACATGGAAGAGTATCGCCATCAGCGACTTCAGGATGCTGCTAAGTCCTATGCTGAAGAGGCTGGGATTAACCCGGCAGACGAACACTTCCAGCGAGGCTTTAACGCAGACATCACCGACCGTAACGTAGCCATCTACGGTTCGTTCAATAAGTATTTCTCTAAGCAGTCCGAGAATACCGCTATGCTGAACACTCGTGTCGAGCTGAACTCGTTCCTAAATGATGGGGACCTGATGCGCTCTCCTGAGGCTGGTAAGTCGTTCATGGCTTACATGCGTGACGGCCTGACCTCTGCTGCTATCCCGTCTGACCAAAGGGCGACTGAGGTCATCACCCAGACGGTACGTGACGCCATCCAGAAGTCAGGTGGCTCCAACTTCCTCCAGCAAGTCCGAAACGAACGAATCACGCTTAATGGCGTGGACGCGACAGTAGAGGAGATTGTGGGACCTGAGGTCTTCAACGCTGCAATGATTGAGGCCCAAGGCACCGAGTACAAGCTGGTAGCCAAGTATCAGGAAGACTTGTCGTTGGGAGTTCAGTCTGCGATGCTTCAGGATGACCCGACCATTGGTCTGGCTCAAATCCAGAAACTCAAGGCTCAGAACAACCAGCTTCAGCCGGGTGAGGAGATGACGCCACAACGTCAGATGCTTATCAACGCCGAGGCCAGCCTCTTAGAGTCCGTTAAGCGTAAGTCAGCTGAACAGGCGAAGGAGAACACTAAGCTCATCCAGACGCAGAACAAGCAATTGGTCATTGACCAAGTGTATCAGCGACGACTGGCTGGGGACAATGTGTCCACCAACTATGAGGACCTCCCGGTCTCTGAGGCTACTGGTGAGTTCAAGCGTTCGGACATGAACAACTACGCTATGGGTAAACTCCAGCAAATCGACCAGATGGACATCCCGCAAGCTGCGAAGGATGCTCAGAAGGTGGCGCTGCTGCGAGCTGACACCAATAACGGTCCGTTCCGCAACGCCTTCCAGACGCTTACGCAAGATGCTGCTGGTGAGTGGCAAGCTGCGGTCATCCGTGGTCAGTACGACCCAGACAAGATGCAGCGCTTCGAGTCTCTGCGCAAGGTCTACACTCAGGACCCTTCCAGCTTCGCGGCTCTCTACCCTGACCAAGCCTCTCTGTTCACTACTTTCGAGCAGATGGACAAGATGGGTCTGGACCCTCAGACGATGATTGACGCTGACAAACAGGCTGCAAGCCAGTCCCGTGAGATGCGCATTGAGTCTGACAAGGCGTGGCAAGAGCTGAAGAACGACTCGAAGAACAAGGACCTCTCGCGGCTCCCGACGAGTCTGGACGCAAGTGCTCGTAAGGTCTGGGACTCATGGTATTACCGTACAGGTAACGCCGATGCCGCGACCCAGAACACCCAGAAGTGGCTGAACGAGAACACCGTGACTTTCAGTGATGAAGGTCAGGACGGTAAGTCCATCGGCATGGTGTCCAAACATCAACTTATGGTCGGGGATAACCCTGAGTCATGGCAGGTGGGTCGAGACATTATCGACACCGCTCGTCAACAGCTCATCAAGACTAACCCTTGGGTCGTGAACTCTCAGCTCTCCGTAGTTGAGCAGAACGGCTCGGTCTTCCTTCAGGACGCTACCGGGACTATTCGTATTCGATACGATAAAGAGCTGGTGGGCAAACTGTACCGTGAACAGCAGAAGCAAGCCGAGGATAAAGCCTACGCTGAGGCCGAACGTAAAGCCAACACCCGCGCTCGCATTGTCGAGACTAAAGCGGCTGGTGATAAGCGTCGTAATGAGCGTGAAGCTAATATCCAGAAACGGGGCGGTATGTACAAAGACGTATCGCTGGAGGGTATCGCAAACACCTTAATCGGTAAGGAGTAATAACAATGGCGACTCGTGGTATTCGCAACAATAACATCGGGAACATTCGTGTTTCCAAAGACCAGTGGGAAGGAGCTACAGGAGACGATGGGTCTTTCGTAACGTTCGACACTCCTGACTCTGGCGTCCGTGCTCTGGCGAAGAACCTGATGTCCTACGGTCGCCAAGGTTATGACTCAATCGAGAAGATTATCACTCGTTGGGCACCTCCTAGTGAGAATGACACTCAGTCCTACATCAACTCGGTCGTGGCGGCTACTGGTATTCCAGCGACCCAAAGTATCGACCTGAGCAACCCTGACGTCCTAGCCTCTCTGTCTGAGGCTATCGGCTACCATGAGACTGGTTCCCGGTATGACCCTGAGGTCTACAAGACTGGCGTCTCTCGTGCCTTAAGTGGTGCTGGAGGCATCACCCCAAAGACCCCACCAGTAAGCGCTAACGTCTTCGACGCTCTCACGGAGGGCTTGAAGTCGAAACCTAAAGTCGCTCTGGGAGAGAACCTTCCGGGCGTTACTGGTATGAACATCGAAGGTCAAGCACCTGAGGCTCCCAACGAGTCCTTCGGAGAGATGTTCTATAAGTCAACTGGCGAGACGCTGGACCAACGGGCTGACCGCTCTACGTGGTTCGGCTTCGGTGGAGCTGCTGAGGCTGAAGTGAAGAACTCTATGGTAGGAGTGGCTATCCGCGCTGGTCAGACGGAGGACTCACTGGATGTCATTGGCGACGTGTTCAACCCGACCCGCTGGAACAACCACAAGTGGTCCCGCGAGGAGTTAGACCAGATTCGTAACGCTGGGGTCCTGCCTCAGTATTACGGGGTTATCACTGGCGGCTCCCCTCAGAACCTGACCGAGCTGATTAACTTGGCGCTGGAGAACCAGAAGTTAGACGCTGAGAAGGCTAAGGCCGGGACTGGCGCTCAACTGGCTGCTGGTGTAATTGGTGCTGGTGTGGACCCTCTAACCTACGTTCCTATCGCTGGACAGGTGGGCAAGGGTGGTAAGCTCGTCAACAAGATGTTCACCGTGGCTGCTCAATCTGGCGCTCTGGCTGGTGCCTCTGAGTTGGCTCGCACCTCCGTTGCTGGTGGTGACGCTCATGTGGCTGAGGCTATTATGGGTGGCGCTCTCTTCGGTGGCGGGATGACTGCTATCGGTGATGCTATCGGCAAGGCACTCGGTAAGTCTACCAATGAGTTCGCTGGTCCGGCTACACGTCTGGAGGCCCGTGAGACTGCTCGTAACGTCGATGATCAGGACCTGTCCCGTCTGCCAATCCGCGAAGGGGAGGAGACCTTCAGTCACCAAGGCGTTAAGTTCGCTGACGTGCCGAATGAGCCGGGAAGTGTTCGACTGGAAGACGGTTCAATCCTGATTGGTGAGAATCCTCTGAACCCTAAGACACGTCAAGTCTTCGACGAGGTGATTGAGCCTGAACGTGCGGCTGCTGGTGTCAACCTTGGTGGTCTCACCGAGATTGGCCTGAAGCTCCTGAGGTCTGAGAACCCTGAGATTCGCGGACTTGCCGCTGACTTGGTGCGCTCACCTACAGGTATGCAATCAGGTGCGAGTGGGAAGATTGGGACTACAGCGTCAGACGTATTCGAGAGACTTCGTGCAGTGGACCATCGGTTCTACAACGACATCGACGATGCGGTGACTCAGGCCCTGAAGGACCCGTACTTCCAGACCAACTTTAACCGTGACACTGGCGCATTCCGTCAGGACATCTACCAGCGTGTAGCTCTGGCGATTGAAGATGGAAGTGGAAACCTGAAGGCTGAGCTGACTCCGGGTGAACTTAAGGTCTATGACCTGCTGAAGAACCAGTTCGACGCTAAGCGTGAGATGATGGAGAACCCGGCGATGTTCGGTCGAGTGGACGCTCAGTCTATCTTCCCCGGTAGCCGCTTCAAGGGTACTTACGTGCCTCACGTCTACAGCAACCAGATGAAGCAACTGTTCATCAACGAGCTGGGAAGCCCTGAGGCTCTACAGGAGGCCATCAAGAAGTCGTGGCTCACGAGCTATGCGTCCAGACCTGAGGTCAAGGCTCGTGTAGATGAGGCCCTGCTGGAAGCTAACCCGAACCTGAAGCCTGAGGAACTTGCGGCTGCGGTAGATAAGTATGCCAACGATAAGGCTTACGGTATCTCTCACACCGACCTGTTTGAACGCTCGTCCGTCATGGAGGAGAACATCAACGGTCTGGTGGGTCTGGAGAACAACAACTTCCTTGAGGCCCGTAACCTGTTCGATAGTGATATGTCTATCATCCTGCCTAATGGTCAGCCGTTCAACGTGAACAGCCTCCGCGAGTGGGACATGGACAAGATTGTCCCGGCGTACAACCGTCGAGTCAATGGGGATATTGCTATCATGGCTGGGACCGGGAAGACCACTAAGGAGATGAAGGACACTGTAGAGACCATGATGAACCGTGCTGGCGATGACGGTAAGCTGAAAGGCGAAGTGTCGACCCTGCGTGATACCCTGAAGATTCTAACGGGTCGTGCTCGACGTGATGGCGCTGACGATGCGGCTTTCTCTACCGTGATGCGGACCATGACCGACCTGTCCTTCTTCGCTAAGAATGCCTACATGGGCGTTCAGAACCTGACGGAGATTGGTGGGATGCTGGCCCGTGGTAACGTCCGTGCGATGCTGCATGGCATTCCGATGTTTCGTGACCTAGCCTTCCGTAACAAGAAGATGGGAGCCTCGGAGATTAAGGACCTGCACAACGTGGTCTTCGGTAAGGAGCTTGACGACTCAATCCGTCCGTCCAAACAGGATGTCATCGACCGTCTGCGAGCGTACAGTGACCTGAGTAAACCTGTGGCTACTGCTTTAGGTTCTGCCAAGTATTACACTGGTGAACTTGCGGTCCGCTCTCCGTTTACGAAAGTCCTGAACGGGACGACGAACTACCTGTTAGACGCCGGACGTCAAGGCTTCTTGTCTGACATCGTGGAACATAGTCTGACTGGCAGTAAGCGTAAGTTCGATGACCGTTGGTTGAAGACTGCTGGTATCTCCGCTGACCAGTGGAAGGGCATTAAGTCCCTCATCAGTGAGTCGGTGACTCGTGGTCCAGACGGGAAGTACACCATCAAGGACAAGAAAGCGTTTAGTCAGGACCCAAGGGCTATGGACCTCTGGCGTATGGGTGACACCATCGCTGATGAGACCCTGCTCCGACCGCATAAGCTGAGCAACATGGACGCCAAGGCTTATGGTCCGCTGGCGAAGACTGTCTTGCAGTTTAAGAACTTCGTTATCAAGTCTATCAATGGTCGAACCATGCGTACCTTCTACAATGCCACCAAGAACAACAGAGCTATGGATGCTGCACTGTCAACGGTTATGTCTATGGGTCTGGCTGGTATGTACTACATGGCTCAGGCGCACATCAAGGCTTACGCTATGCAGGACGGTCGTGACCGTGAGTACCTGAAGCAAGCCTTGAACCCGACGATGATTGGTTATGCGGCTCTATCCCGTAGCTCCCACTTGGGTGGACCTCTTGGGGTCGCCAACATTCTGGGTGGTATCGCTGGGTATGAGGACACTAAGTTACTCCGCTCGTCTATCCTCCCGCGCTCACCTACCGAGAAGCCTGAACGTGCCATTACCTATGGTGCTGCGAAGAGTGACCCGGTGATGAATGTGGTAGGCAACTTCCTTGAGCAGGTCCCGGCTTTCGGATATGCTGCTAACGTTGGCGCTACGGCCTACAACTTGGCTGGCTACCTGAAGTCAGGCACCCGCGTGAACGAGAGGGACTACATGACCGGGATGTATAACACTTTCCGTGAGCTGGTCCCAAACGACCCGATTACCCAGAAGCTGCTGTTAGGTACGTTCGAGGAGCAGGGTATTCACATCAAGGACTAACTTAACTATCACTATAGGAACGGGAGGCTTCGGTCTCCCTTATTTACATCAGGAGGTACAATGGCAACTACAGTTACTGTTATCAAATACCCATCAGGTCAGACTCAATATGACATACCGTTTGACTATTTGGCCCGTAAGTTTGTTATCGTCTCTCTGCGTCGTTCAACCGACTTAGCGATTGACAATGTGCTGACTCCAGTCAATGACTATAAGTTCCTTAATGCTAACACCATTGAGATTATTGCTGATACCACTGGCTACGATACAATCCAGATTAAGCGCTTTACTGGCACTGAGCTGGTGGTCGACTTCCGGGATGGCTCAGTACTAACAGCAGCAAACCTGACTAATGCTGAGCTTCAGGCTATCCACATCGCTGAAGAAGGCCGTGAGCAAACCTTAGTTACAGCCGAGGAGTTTGTACTAGCGGCTCAGGCATACGCTCAATCTGCTGCTGGTTCTGCTGCTTCTGCGGACGCTTCGTATAACCTCATCAAGAGCATTATCGACTCTGCCGCTGGAGCTGAGGCTCTGATTGCCTTGGGTGATACACGCATTGACCGTGGAGATGCCTACGTTCGTGTGGTGCAGCCATTTACTGGAGCATTAACGACTCGCACCCAGCATGACAAGAACGCCGAGCTACTCTCGATGGCTGACTTCACTGGAGCGGCTGCGGCTGTTACTGCTGCCATTGCTTCAACTAACGCAATCCTCTTCAACAACCCGAACGCCTTCAATCTTACAGTAGGTGCTGGCGGTCAGTTCGCAACACTGATGGATGCGATTTACGCAGCTCAGCGCATTCGTCCACTCTGGAAGAACGGGAACAACATGTGTACAATCCGTCTCAATTCCGGGTTCGTGCTCCGCGAGCAGCTGACTTTTGGTGGTGGGGTAGACCTGTCGTGGATTCGCATTACGTCTCAGGACGCAGTGGTCTACGCTGACACGTCTGCGTTCACACTTACGGTCCGCACCTATTATGAGTACAAGTACCTGTTCTACATCAAGGATGGGGCCAACAGTCCAGTATTTGGGTTCCAGATTGAGGAGAACCGAGCAAACAGCGACGTGTGTGCCTTTGTGGTATCTCAATGCTCACGACTGAACTTCTACCCTAAGTCAGGTGCTCGTAAGTTCTACGTAGGGATTCATGCCAGTTTTGGTTCTACAGTCATGGCGTACCACACTGGGTCTGCTGCCGACAGTGGTTCTGTAGCCGCTAACATGCCTGCTGGGTACTACGTGTGTGACTTCTCGCACTCGGTGTATTCATCCATTCAGGCGACTAACGGTGTAATACTCAGTATGCCTATCAGCAAGTTCAACAACTGCCAGTCAGCACAAGCGGCTGTAAACCTAATTTACAACTGCTTCGGTGACTTCCAAGGGAGCAACGCTGATGATTGTCAGATTGGGTGGAACTGCCGAGATAGCTCCGTTCTGAACATTCGTGACCACATGACTAGGCGCTGTACGAACCGTGGGTTGACCATGATTCACAACTCTCACTGCGATGCGCGTCGACATGACGTTGATGAGTCAAGTACCGTTACAGGGACTACAGGGCGTGTGCTGGAGCCATCCGTACAGAAGGGCTTCTACGGCTGCGCCTTGGGTGCGCGTATTGATGGTGCTGGTACTCTGGACTTGGCTGGCAACGACATGCGCAACTGCGGTGTGGCAGTAAATGGCGACAACGGGGCAGTGGTCTCCGCTAAAGGTCTGGACGTATCTGGGGCTACTGATTGTGCCTTCAAGTGTCAGGGTGGTTCAACCATCGCGGTCCCTAGACTCTGCGCTGAGAACGTAGCGAAGCTCTGCGAACTCTGGTACGGCACACGTCTGTTATCTCGCTGGTTCTACGCCACCACTACAGTCACCTTTGAGCAGAACACTCGGTTCATTGACCTTAGGGTTGGTGCGGAGCTGGCAGCTCAGGACGTAGTGATTACCGGGGATTGCTCTCTGATTGCAGAGGCAGGCTCTAAGATGGAGCTACATATGGCGACCCTTAAGGTCCGTGCTGTTCGTAGCTTCACTGGCTCTAAGGTGGACCTGACTACCTCCACGATGGACCCTGCGTTCAACCGCAGTCAGCCAGCTCCGGGAGGACCTCAGTACATCATCTCTGGTGGTGGATGGCTTGGGGTCGTTACCTGCTCCAACACTGATGGGTCTGCCAAGACTTATAGTACCGCTAAGAACAGCATCTCTGGTGCAGGTATCATCTGCGATGCGTAACTAACAACTGGAGGCTTTATGATTGAGTTAGACTTTAAGAACGAAGTCCTAAAAGCCTCCCCTATCGTCGGGACCGCAGCGGCTGATGGTGCCAGTCGGTTCTTCTTTGGGCTGACGCTCAACGAATGGTTCTACGTCGCTGCTATCGCGTATACCGTGGTGCAGATTGGTGTGCTCATCTACAAGACGATTAAGGGAGGTGGTAAACAATGACCCAGATGGATTTAGAGAAGTTCCTCTTAATGCTGGACACTGAACGTGCTCGACTCATGCTGCAAGACTTGCGGGATGACTCCAAGCGTTCCCCTCAGCTCTACAATGCCATTGAGAAACTTCTGGCCCGTCACAACTTTGTGCTTAGCAAGGTCTCTGTTGACGAGAAGACTCTGGCAGACATGGAAGCACTGAATGCAGAGTACGAGAAGACTCTGAGTGCTACCGACGATAATGACACTGGCTACGGAGTACAATGATGTCACTGAAACGCACACTGCTTGATTTTAACGACCGCACTTGGTCTACCTCGACTTCCATCTTTACGCAGGCGGGTAATGGCCTGATGGCTGGACAGGTCGGCATCTTCTGGCCTCTGACTGCTGATGGGACCTTCGGTGGCTCAATCTCGACTTCCGTCACTGGCTTCGAGGTCATCTTCACGGATGGCACAACGGAGACAAAGCCTACTCTTCCCGAGATTACCAAGGCTGGCTTCACGCTGACATTAGGTGCTATCGACAAAGGTAACGCTACCCGTTTACTGACTGTCGCCAACACTGGGTCTCTGGGTATCGTCCAGATTAACGTGGTGCAGGAAGACTTACCGTGGACTCAAGGTCCAGACCCTATGGGATCTATAGCGGCAATGCTGACAGACCTGACTGGTCAGATAGCAGCACTTGAGGCACGAGTAGCAGCTTTAGAACCATAAGTGTTAGACTCAAGGTCATTACTATATGTAGTGGCCTTTATGATTAACACACACTACGAGCGGTGACGCTACGTGGATTCTGAGAAATGAGGAGGGCAACTATGCTCGAACTTTTACGTAGATGCGCCCCTTGGCTGGTGGCAGGACTCCTGTTCTGCTCAGGTTACTGGGTGGCAGACAATAAGTGGGAGGCGAAAGTAAGCAATGAGTACATCACGAAACTTGAGGCACGAGAGAATCAACGGGCTGCTGTCCAAGGTGAAATCGACAAAGTGTCAGCCGAGTGGCAAGACAAGATGTCCGCGCTGGAAGGCTCTACTGATAGGATTATTGCTGACCTTAACCGCGATAACAAGCGGCTGCGCATCCGTGTCAAACCTACCAGTGGAACAGTCCAGACTGACGGTCGATGCGTCATTGATGGTTACGCCGAACTTGACGAACGAGATGCTAAGCGTCTTATCGCCATCGGACTGAAAGGTGACGAATGGATTAAGGCCCTCCAGAAGACCGTGAGAGCCATGCAGCAAGAGAAGGAGAAGTAATGCTAACCGACTTTACGTATTCAGACGGGAAGTTGTTCAGGAAGGGACGTGAAGTCGGATTCATGGATAACTGCGGGTATCTGCGAACTTCTATAAGAGGACGTAAGTATCTCGTCCACCGTCTCATCTACAAGCTCCACAACCCTGAGTTCGACCTTGAGTCAGACCTCGTGATTGACCACATCAACCGCGACAGGACAGACAACAGGATTGAGAACCTCAGGGCTGTAACCAAAGCTGAGAACAACAGGAACAGGGACCTGCCCAAGGGTGTGTCTTATTGTAAACAGACCGGGAAGTGGAAGGCTATACATCCTCGCTGGCTTGGTCGATTTGATACTGAACAGGAGGCCATAGATGCAGTTAACGCCGCAAGAGCGGAATGAGGCTATGACCAAGAGGATGAAAGAGGACTTCGTGTTCTTCCTGTTCGTCCTCTGGAAAGCCCTTAGCCTACCAGTGCCAACCCGGTGCCAGATAGACATGAGTAGAAAACTGGCGGCTGGGGACAACAGGCGTTTCATCCTACAGGCGTTCCGTGGTATCGGGAAGTCCTTCATTACGTGTGCCTTCGTGGTCTGGAAACTATGGAACAACCCAGACTTGAAGTTCATGATTGTGTCGGCCTCAAAGGAGCGAGCCGATGCGAACTCCATCTTCATCAAGCGAATCATAGACCTGATGCCTCAGCTCCAAGAGTTGAAGCCTAAGCAGGGGCAGCGAGACGCAGTAATCAGCTTCGACGTAGGGCCAGCCAAGCCTGACCACTCACCTTCGGTTAAGTCCGTTGGTATCACTGGTCAGTTAACTGGTAGCCGTGCGGACATCCTGATTGCCGATGACGTAGAGGTCCCCGGTAACTCAGCGACTCAAGCTGCAAGGGACCGACTGTCTGAGCTGGTGAAAGAGTTTGACGCAATCCTGAAGCCGGGTGGTACGGTTATCTATCTGGGTACTCCTCAGACCGAGATGACCCTATATCGTCAGCTTGAGGGCCGTGGCTACTCGACTACAATCTGGCCAGCTCGTTACCCGCGTGATGAGAAGGACTGGAAGTCTTACGGCGACCGTCTGGCCCCGATGCTTCAAGAGGAGCTTGAGGCCGACCCTGAGGGCTTCTACTGGCTCCCAACGGACCCTATCCGATTCGATGATACGGACCTTAAGGAGCGTGAGCTATCCTATGGTAAAGCTGGCTTCGCTCTACAGTTCATGCTTAACCCTAACCTAGGTGATGCCGAGAAGTACCCACTGAAGCTGCGTGACCTTATCGTAGCGGACTTGGACCCAGAGTCCAGCCCTATGGTCTACCAGTGGCTCCCGAACGGTCAGAACAAGCGTGAGGACGTCCCTAACGTTGGCCTACAAGGTGATACCTACCACACGTACCAGACTGTCGGTTCTGCCTTCAGCTCGTACACTCAGAAGATTCTGGTCATTGACCCAAGTGGTCGTGGTAAGGATGAGACTGGTTATGCTGTTCTGTATCAACTCAACGGGTACATCTTCGTGATGGAATCTGGTGGCATGCGAGGAGGCTATGAGGACTCAACTCTGGAAGCTCTGGCTAAGATTGGTCGTAAATGGAAAGTGAATGAGTACGTGATTGAGGGTAACTTCGGTGACGGTATGTACCTTGAGTTATTCAAGCCTGTAGCGGCCCGTATTCATCCAGCAGCTGTAACTGAGGTTAAGAGCAAGGGTCAGAAGGAGCTGCGCATCTGCGACGTTCTGGAGCCTATCATGGGGTCTCACCGACTCATCGTGAATGCTGCGACCATTGTGTCAGACTACCAGACAGCCTCTGACAAGGACGGAGTGCGCAACCCTATCTACTCTCTGTTCTACCAGATGACCCGTATCAGCCGCGAACGTGGAGCCTTGGCCCACGATGACCGACTTGATGCTCTGGCTATCGGTGTACAGTTCTTCGTAGAGTGTATGGCTAAGGATGCCGTGAAGGGTCAGCGTGAAGTCACCGAGGAGTGGCTGGAAGAACAGATGGAGGACCCGAAGAAGGGCTTTAAGTCCATCGAGACGGACTACTGGGCCAATGGGGTCCGGGTACAGTTCAATACAGATGACGACTTTGGCTTAGGGTCCTACGTTCAGTTCCACTGACCTAATGAATAACTATGGGTGAATACTGCATGAATAAGCGGTTAGTAACCCATAGTTACTAGTGGTCTAACTCTATGATTCTAAAGGCTTTTGGACTTAACTATCACTATAGGGAAGACCCCCGGTTACTTATAGTAAAGACTCAATGAATAATCATATGCAGACTTTATGCAAGACCTTAGGAGGCATACTCCTGAGCTCTTACCTAAGGTTCGCACCGATAGAGGAGGGTGATATTAATCATAATCCCTCCATAACTTAAAGTAGACCTAAGCGACAGGAGGTATGTAGCGTGGGTAAGACCAAAGCTGTTCTCAAAGCTCTGGCGACCAATAGAGCTACGTATAGGTTTCTTGTTGCTGTTCTACTTGCTGCTGGCGTTACTGCTGGAAGTCAGTGGGTCGGGTGGGTCGAGACTCTCGTATGTACTCTGGTGTCTGAGTGTCATTAATGCCATAATGGTAACAATCAACGAAAGCAAGACCTAAGGTCAGTTCATAGCTGACGCTACTCTACTGACCTTAGCTTCTGAAGTCAAGACCTACAGTCAACACTATAGAAGCTATGGTCTCTCATGGTCGTTAGGACCTACGGTCTGACCTACGGATGGGCTTCCTTAAGAGGGACGATGAGTTTTGGACCAAAAGTTCGAGAGCCCATCTCACAGTTCAAGAACCTCAAGTCTCCCCCATAGGGTCACTTCCAGTCAGACCAAAGGCCCTACCCCCTAGACCTTCGGTCTAAACCTCAAGTCATTGACCGAAGTCGACCCGAAGTCTGGACCGATAGGGCCTATATCTTGTGGTTGGGACGATGGGTCGGGACTATATGTTGTGTCCCTGAGTCGCTATCTGTATCAGCCCAAAGTCATCACCTTCAGTCTCACTACCTACAGCCATCGACCATCAGTAAAGCCGCTACCTACAGTCATCGACCTACAGTCCATAGACACCATGTCGACCTTCAGTTTATCAGAGTCCTAAGGTCTAGACTCACAGGTTATCACATCCGGTCCGTTTAGCAGTCAGAGACCATAGCTGACTAGGGTTATTAGTTAGTGTCTTGCTAACTGGACTCCTATACTACAGCCTTCAGACTTAAAGTCAATAGCCATCTGTTATCTGTAGTCTTCCTTATATAGTCATTGGACTACTGTATAAATTAACATGATAAATAAGTGTTGACATAGGGTCTAACTTTTGGTTTAATAGCTTCCGTCAACACGACACGGCAAACACCGGATAGTGAAGACGCCGTAAGCTAGCTTACACTAGCGGTCACACGGTTAAGTAGACAGCCTGATAAGTCATACGAACAACAGGCAGTGACAAGAAGGTGAGACGAAACGCTTGACAAGATGTACCGGTTTAAAGTAGTATGTACCACATCGAAACAACGGTGACGACCGACACTGAAACGGTCTACCTGAAGTCCTCTGACTGAAGGGAATGCTCTTTAACAATCTGGATAACTATTAATGTGCGCCGATAATAGTAAGCGATTAACTCAAGAGACTTGCTGGCTACTGCGGGTCAGGCTCAAGATGAGCGCCTCAGGTCTCTTTCTGATAATCACTCACTTAAAGGATACACACATCATGATTTACACTAACGAACCAGCCAACGTCTTCTATGTGCTCGTGTCTGCCGCTCGTGCTAACCTGTCTGACATGGTGAACATGGGCCGTCAGTTAGACCTTAAGGCGCTACTGCAAGCTGAACCGGAATACTACGGTGTGCTTGAATGTACTGGGCTTACAGGCTGCTACCGTGAGCAAGGGCAGGAGGTCGCCACTGAAGAGAGAACATATCGTGTGCGCTGCGAGTCCAAAGCTCAGGCTATCAACGTGGCGCGTCTGGCCTGTAATGACTTTGAGCAAGACTGCGTGATGGTCTACAAGTCTCAGACTCACACGGCTGGACTGATGTTCTGCAAAGGTCTGGATGGCTACAAGACCACACGTCTGAACGGGTCATTCCAGCAAGTCGATGCACCAAAGGGCGAATGCTTCACGAAAGATGCTGAAGGTCGGTTCTGGGAGGTGGTGTAAGATGGTTAACTCATACCCTAATCACATCAAGCCGTGGATAACGGTTGATATTGAGACCGTGGGCGACTCCAAGTTTGTGACCATACGGTCAAGCATACACGTTAACAAGGAGTTCAAACTTCCACATAGCTATAGCCTGAGCTGGGGAGACTGGGAGATTCTGCGTGATGGCGCTTTCCTCAAGTACGCAAGGAGGTTCTACTGATGTACACGATAAGCTACAGCAGCGAGCAGGCGTTCTATGACGGTCTCGTCGAGCTGATGAAGCGCGGGGCCTGCTACACGGCTAACCACCATGCGCTAACCATAACGCTGACAGGCGGGTACTGAGTGCCAGACTACAGGTCATCCATGCGGGTGGCCTGACTGATTGTCACTTAACCACAAGAAGGAAACACACGTAATGAACGCACACGATAAAGTAATCATGAACAACCTTATGTCTCAGCTTCACGCTATCATCTGCGAGGAGTGCTACAAGATTGAAGACTCAATGGCTGGTATAGCAGGTCAGCCACGCTGGGGAGCCTTTGAGATACTGGCCCGTGAGCATGGCTACAAGCTGTTAGGCTTAGGGCATTTCGCTGCCGCCTTTGAGCATGAGGACCTGCCGGGATACGCAATCAAGGTAGGCTTCAAGAAGGATGACTCAGGCGCTGCGTATGCGGCCTTCTGCCGAGAGAACGAGGGTCTGGCTGGGCTTCCGGTCATCCATCTGGTCAAGCGCTTCAGTCGTGCCTACATGGTGGCAATGGACAAGTATCGCTCACTGGATGATATAGGTGGGAACTACTGCCGCGAGGGTGCTACCCATGAGCAACGAGTCTTAAACGTGTCGTGGCATGTAGTCAACGCGATAATAGACCAGTGCGAACAACCATCTGGGGCCCTGAGCTGGTGGCTGGACCAATACGCACGGTCTGAGTTCGCACACGTCGAGACCCAGTATATCAAGGACCTTGCGCAGACTGCCAAGAAGATCAACAGTTTCTTCTACGGGCTGGCATCCTTCGACACTCACCGCGCTAACGTGATGGTCGATAACAACGGGCGACTGATAATCACGGACCCGGTGTCTTGGACTCAGGCAGACCATCAAGACGAGCTGCAAGGCAAGCTGAATGCAATAGCTGAGTGACGAGTGATAGACGAGAGGCCACTACATCTAGTGGTCTCAAAGATTATTTCTCACAACATATAGGCAGGTGAACTATGGGCTGGATACTTCTGGTCATCGGCTATGGGTTAATACTCGCAGTCATCACGAAAGACATCGTGAAGGCACGTAAAGTCTACCGCTTCCAGTATGTATCACTGGGACGCTGGACTGTAAGACAACCGAACGGACGCTTTCTGCGAAACTTAGCGAACGTCTGGGATATAGCAACCTTAGGGAGTAAACTGTAATGAATAAATCTTATGGCATCAACTTGGTCCATGCACTTGACGCAGACCTTAATATGCTTTCAGCACTAGCTACAGGCTACCGTCACTGGACCTCAAGTCACACCATTCGTCAACAGCAGGAGCGCGACCGGGTCCTGCAAGCAAGACTCCGGGCCGAGGGCCATAAGTCCGAGCTGATGTGTCTGGCGTATGGTGGTCGACCACGCACTGACGATGGCAAACTTCTGGTCTCCGGCTGGCGGGCAATGGACCAGCGGGCAGACATCAAGTACACGACACGAGGTGACTTCAGTCATCTGCACGCTAACCCACTGATATGCAAGTAGTTTGGACTAAACTATCACTAAAGGACTCAAGGTCGAAAGACTCTAAGTCAGGACTGAAGTGAAAGACTTTAGTGATAAGACAACAGTTATAAGGACTTTAAGTATGAGCGTCATCTCAATTGACAAACACGACTTCTCTGATGTGTCGAATGCAATCGAACCTTTCAACGTACTGGCAGACCACTACGGGCAAGACCTCGCAGTCAAGCAGCTACAGCTAGAGCATGAGGCATACACTGAAGGTGAGCGACGTTTCATTAAGAACCTTGAGCGTCAGACCGAGCGCGGGGAGCTGGCAGACAATCAGGTCGCCAAGCCACTGATGCAAACTCTGGTCCCGACCATCGCCAAGGCTGTGCGTGAGTGGCACGAAGGCCCGGACGGTAAGTCCTCAACCTCTCGTCCAAGCGTAGCGTTTACCACGCTGAGCACTGAGGAGAAGGCTGTCAAAGACCGCTCTCTGCGCATCTCCGCTGAGTCTGCTGCGGTCATCATACTGAAAGTCATCCTCAGCAAGCTGGTCAAGCCTGAGGGAATCCCGATAACGCCGATGGCCTCCGCGATTGGTCGCACACTTGAAGATGAAATCCGCTTCGGTCGCATCCGTGAGCAGGAGCAAGAGCACTTCAAGAAGACCATAGCTGAGAACCTGAAGAAACGTGCAGGAGCAAGCTACAAGAAAGCCTACATGCAAGCGGTCGAAGCCTCCATGCTGGAGCAGGGACAACTGGCTGACGCTTGGGGGACTTGGAGTCCGACCGAGGCGGTACACGTAGGCATCAAGATGCTGGAGCTGGTCATCCAGTCCTCGCAACTGGTCGAGCTTAAGCGCTACGGTGCAGGTAACGCTGCGGCAGACGTCGAGATGGTCCACCTGTCAGACTTCTGGGTCAAGAAGATGGCACAACGTGGCTTCAGCCTTGCGGGTATCTCTCCAGTCTACCAACCTTGCGTAGTTCCACCTAAGCCGTGGACCGGGGTGGTTGGCGGTGGGTACTGGGCTAAAGGTCGCAGGCCTCTACCACTGATTCGCTTAGGGTCTAAGGCTGCGGTCCAGCGCTACGAAGACGTGTACATGCCTGAAGTTTACGAGGCGGTGAACATCATTCAGCAGACTCCTTGGAAGGTAAACAAGAAGGTGCTGGAAGTGGTGAACATGGTCGAGAAGCTGAATAACACGCCTATCGCTGACATCCCTCAGATGGAGCCGCTGAAGCCTGAAGACTATGCAGGTGAGACCGAGGAGGAGCTTAAGGCTTGGAAGAAGTCTGCGGCTGGCATCTACCGACGCGAGAAGGCCCGACAGTCCCGCCGCTTGTCTCTGAGCTTCATCGTAAGTCAGGCCAATAAGTTCTCGCAGTTCAAGGCCATCTGGTTCCCGTACAACATGGACTGGCGTGGTCGAGTGTATGCGGTCCCGATGTTCAACCCGCAAGGTAACGACATGCAGAAGGGTCTCCTGACTCTGGCAGTCGGCAAGCCAATCGGTGCGGACGGCTTCAAGTGGCTGAAAGTCCACGGTGCAAACTGCGCGGGTGTCGATAAAGTCACCTTTGAGGAGCGCATAAAGTGGGTTGAAGACAACCACGACAACATCCTCGCGGCTGCTAAGAGTCCGATGGATAGTATTGACTGGTGGGGTCAGTTAGACTCTCCGTTCTGCTTCCTCGCGTTCTGCTTCGAGTATGCTGGGGTCATGCACCACGGGTTAAGCTACTCCTGCTCTCTGCCTATCGCGTTCGATGGGTCATGCTCTGGGATTCAGCACTTCAGCGCGATGCTTCGTGACCACGTTGGTGGACATGCGGTCAACCTGACGCCAAGCGGTAAGGTCCAAGACATCTACCGCATTGTGTCCGACCGGGTGGAAGAACAGCTTAAGGAGCTGCTGGTCAACGGTAGTGACAACGAAGTCAAGACCTTCGAGGACAAGAAGACAGGCGAGATTACTGAACGTCTGGTCCTTGGAACTCGCGAGCTGGCCCGTCAGTGGCTGACCTACGGGATGTCACGCTCGGTCACTAAACGCTCGGTCATGACTCTGGCCTATGGGTCGAAGGAATACGGGTTCGCGGACCAAGTGTTTGAGGACACCGTGATGCCAGCGATTGACAGCGGCAAGGGCGCGATGTTCACGGACCCAAGCCAAGCGTCACGCTTCATGGCTAAGATGATTTGGGATGCGGTAAGCGTGACCGTAGTTGCTGCGGTAGACGCGATGAAGTGGCTGCAGGGCGCTGCTAAACTGCTGGCTGCTGAGGTCAAGGACAAGAAGACCAAAGAGGTCCTGAAGCCTTGCCTCCCGGTTCACTGGGTCACACCTGATGGCTTCCCGGTCTGGCAGGAGTACCGCAAGAAAGACACCACACGCCTGAACCTCCTGTTCCTTGGGTCGTTCAACCTGCAACCGACAGTCAACAAAGGGTCGAAGAAAGAGCTGGACAAGCACAAGCAGGAGTCCGGTATCAGCCCTAACTTTGTACACTCACAAGACGGCAGTCACCTGAGGAAGACTGTAGTCCACACCCACCGCAAGTATGGCGTGATGTCCTTCGCAGTGATTCACGATAGCTTCGGGACCATCCCGGCTGACGCTGAGTTCCTGTTCAAGGGTGTTCGTGAGACGATGGTCGAGACCTACCGCGACAACGATGTGCTGCAAGACTTCTACGAGCAGTTCGCAGACCAGCTCCACGAGAGCCAGCGCGACAAGTTGCCTGAGTTACCGAAGCGCGGTAAACTGAACATCGAAGACATTCTGTTATCTGATTTTGCATTCGCCTGAGGAGGCACTAACTATGAAATTCGCACACAAGCAAACTGGCGTTAAAGGCGGTACTCAAGTCGTGACCGTGACTGAGCACAACGGTAAGGGTCTGGTCAAGACCACGGTCATCCCAACAGAGATGTCCAAGGAGCTGAACGTCCCCTTCAAGTGGCTGGTTAAGCTGGTTCAGGAGCGCCACGAGTCAGAACTCCGAGAGGCGGCAACTAAATGACAGACCTTAAGTGGCTGGCCCTATGGCTGGCCTTCTTAGCAGTGTACACCTTAATCCAACGCAGAAGAGGTTAACCCTATGTTCTTTAACTCCGCACTGAAAGCACGTATCGCAGAACTTGAGTCACAACTGAAGATTAAAGACGCAACTAACGAGAGGCTCTTTGAGAAGATGGGAAAGTACGTCTCGAAGGTTTCAGAACTGGAGAAGCAGATTGAGTCTAAGCGTGAAGTCGAGCCGTTCCATGTTAAGCGTATGGTCGGCCTGAAGTTCAAGGCGCTATTCAACGGTCTCTACCAGCCGACTGAGTTCAAGACCGGGCCGGGACCATGCGGAAAGACGGTGACGCACTTCACCACAAGTCGAGACGAACGGACCCTGACCATCCACCAGCACCACACGGATGAGTCCAGCAAGATCTTCGAGTATCGACTGAGTGACATCGACGGTCGCATCCAGTACGACTACGAGAACGTGATGGTCTACGGAGAAGAGGCAGAACGCGAGCGAGCACACTACGTCTTCCTGAGACGCCAGCGCTTCGCCTAAACTATCACTATAGGATTAGACTCAAGGTCGCTGACTTCCAGTGGCCTTCATGATTAACCCTAAACTCAATCACTGGAGATTTAACCATGTATCAGAACACCATCAACTTCGAGCGCATCCGTGAACGTCAGCAGACTGAAGGCTACATGCCTAAAGGCCGCAAGCTGAACAAGACCAAGCGTGGCGGTGGGGTCAAGGGTGCTTTCCGTAACGCTGAGGGTAAAGACTCTCTGGTCAACCAAGAGAAATACTTCGTAGGAGCGTAAGACGATGGGTAGACTTTACGGTGGAAACCTTAACGCTTTCAAAGCGGCCTGTAACAGACTGTACCAGTTAGACTTCGCGGTCATAGCTGATGACTGGCGTGATGCACACCTAAGGCAGGAGTGTATGAGACTCAGGGTCGAAGACCGCGCTGGCAACATATTCGCGCTTGAGACTTTCAGTCACTACGATGAAGACGTTCTGTTCAATACCGCAACCTCATTCCTTAATGGTCTCGCTGACCAACTCGACACATGGAGCAAAGCATAATGACTACTACCCTCAAGACCAACCCGCATCGCGCTGTAGATTACTCTGAGTCCGGCGTTAAGAAAGCACTGGCAGCAGCCGGGTCGCTGGAAGCCGAAGTGAAGTATGACGGTGTGCGCCTGAACCTCCCGGTCCTGCGCGAAGGGGAGACCTACTGGCTGAGCCGTGAGTCGAAACCTCTGCCAGCCTTGGAGTGGATGAACTCTGAGTTAGGTAATGCGTGGACCCAATCTGATTGGCGCTGGTTCCTGCGTCAGGCTGGCTACGAAGGCGTAGGCCTGATGATTGACGGCGAGGTCATGGTCAAAGGCGTGGACTTCAACACCTCCTCAGGTCTCATCCGAACGAAGTGGCTGAAGCCTAACAACGAGGCGTTCGCTGAATGCTATCCGGGCCGTGGCAAGAAGGTCCCGTTCTGGGTCGCCCGGTCCCGACTTCAGGTTGTGGTCTACGGTGTCGTCGACATGACGACCATAGCCGACCCGAAAGCTGAAGGTCCTATCCATAGCGTCACACGCCTGAAGGCCGAAGCTATCGTCCCTCTCCTCCAGAAATACTTCCCTGAAATCGACTGGGTTCTGTCTGAGTCACACACGGTCTTTGACCTTGAGTCGCTCAACTCCCTGTACGAAGAGAAGCGTCTGGAAGGTCACGAGGGTCTGGTAGTCAAGGACCCACTGGGCAAATACAAGCGCGGCAAGAAGTCAGGAATGTGGAAGATGAAGCCTGAGGAGACTATCGACGGGACAGTGTGTGGCCTCGTGTGGGGGACTCCGGGCAAAGCTAACGAGGGCAAAGTTATTGGCTTCGAGGTGCTTCTTGAGGATGGCATGGTGGTTAACGCCTGCGGGCTGACCGAGTCCCAGAAGGATGAGTTCACTGCTGAGGTTAGGCGTCTAGAAGACGAAGAGGTTAACCCCTACCACGGCTGGCAGGTCGAGGTCCTCTTCATGGAGCGATTCCCTGACGGCTCTCTGCGCCACCCAAGTTTCAACCAATGGCGCGGAACCGAAGATAACCCAACCATTAAGAGTTAACTAAACTATCAACCCAGTGGTCTTCGGACTGCTGGGTCTTTTCGCATCTGGAGGTCCACCAAATGTCTAAGACTAAATTGTTTATCGGGCAGTGGGACGTATGGGCAGTGACGGACGGTGATGTTAGAGTCTGCCCTAAGTACCGATTCATCCTTGGCTACTATGAATGGCGTGAAGCCTACAGAACTGTAGCTTCTCTTGAGGCGGCAGAGGAACTACAGACCTTAGTGGTAAACAACTTCACCGAGAAGAAAGACCCTAAACTATCACTGTAGGACCAACTTCGAGTCCATCCAACTTTATGAGGAGTGACCCTATGTTTAAGAACTTACTGTTCAACCGTTTCTCTAAGACATTCCACCTGTCCAATAACCCGTTCGCTTGCATTAAGCGCAACGAGAAGCTGGGCATCTTCGGTAAGGCCGTTAAGCTGTCACCTACAGTCTTCGCTCTGATTACTCCGGGCAAAGCTGAAGAGGCTCGCCAGAAGCGTGAGACCAACGTACCAGTGGTCTACACCAAGTGGCCTCGTGTTCGCCTGTTCGTTGAGTTTGTGAAGGAGGTGGTCAATGA
>OBJT01000022.1_pt1 | contig 39220 bp, 59 predicted proteins | sample 1519861 | NCBI WGS metagenome assembly OBJT01 (sample SAMN02401118, study PRJEB22541) | soil metagenome, isolate JX
CCCCGCCACGAAAGCCGGGAATTTACAATGCATGTTGAGGAATGCCGCCTGCGGCTCAGTCGCCTTTATGCTGATTTGCACCGACGACCTCCACGACAACTTTCTGGATAGGCTGATCTTCTTTCGGGTCTTCGGCCGCCGGCTCGCGCATACCATGGTTGCATTTCAGAATGAAGGCCGCGCCATTACCACCTACGCCGGCGGCGGACAGCTCCATGAGGAAAGCTTTCTGCAGCGATTCGGCGTCGGCGTATGCGCGGTCCCATTCAGGCCAGTGCTCGCGCCAGTTGCGCAGCGTATCACGGTTGACGCCGATCGACGCGGCGAAGCGCTCGAACGTCGGCAACTTGCTTTGCGGGATCACCTGCGCAGTGCCTTTATCGGAGAAATGGACATACCAGGACGCCGGCTCGGAGAAATAGCGCAGCAGCGCGCCGCAGTATTCCGGGCGGTAGTCAGTCGGTTTGTCGTTGCTGCCGATGTCGTGCGGAAAGCGCTCGCCTTTCTTCCGTTTCGGCGGGACTCCCCTTAGATGTTTCGGCTTCGGCTTTAGATTCATATAACCCCCATTATGCTTGCGTACCATACGCGCGCACCAGCGGCCCCCAGGGCCACGTTAAGGGGATTATATAGCGGTGGTGATGAATAGGCAAAAGAAGCCCGCACGGAGGCGGGCAAGTGGGCTATTTCTGGTTAAGCATGGCGGCGCGGCAGTCGTTCCAGCCTTCTACGTATTCGGCTTCATCCTTAACAATCGCCGTCATTTTATCCGGCACTACCGGCTGCTGCTGCGCCCCACCGACAAGCCGCGTTATTTCAGCTTCCAGGCGAGAACCTAAAACAGTTTTAGTGCAATGCTCGGCCCATTCGTTGGTTTCAAGGAGCCCGATAATGCCCCGCACATCGTCGTCGACGCCGCCCATAGTCGCCAGGAGCATTTTATACGCGGCGAGGGTGTAATCCTCTTTCAGCGATCGCGGGCCAGATTCCAGCTCGGCGATACGGGCGGCGAGTGATTCTTTAGTTACGGCAGTTGTCATAATACCTGCTCCCCACAAACAATACAGCGCCCCAGCATATCCCCGTACGAGTGTACCCCGCGCTCGCATCGGCCATTAAATCGGCCACCATACCAACGTTTATTCAGGTTGCCCCGGTTCACCAGCTCGCGGCGGTGCTCCTGGGCTACGATTAACGCCGCCTCAATCTCTGCGATCTTGGCGTCGGCTTTCTTGATTTGCTCGTCAATTGTCATTGTGATTGCTCCTCTGCGAAATAGGCCAGCGCCAGGAGAAAGGCGCGCTGGGACTGCGGATTTTTAAGCAGGCCGAAGCGGTGGCGAATGGTCGCCAGGTGCCGATCGAACGAATCGCGGCACCCTTCCTCGTCGGCCATCTGCACAACGGCAGCGAGTAACGCTTCGTGCTCGGATAGCGGCGCATCGTCAGCTGCCGTTACTGGCTCGTAACCGGGGGTGACCGAAAACTCGGCGTCTTCCAGCATTGCGGTACGATAACCACCGTTATGCCGTTCGATGGGCCATGCTAAGGAGTCCCGGCCCTCATCATCCTTAACCCTAAAATCGCGACCAACTTCGTACTCACGGCCGACGGTGAACCAGGATACTTTTGACGCGGTGCAAATCAGTTTCATTCCGCATCCTCCTGCGCTTCGATTGCAGCGTAGGCCATGGCCATGCAGTAGGCTGCGTAAACTTTATCGCCAACGGCTTTTCGCCCTGCCAGTTCACGACGTAATTTATCCAGTTCATTGTCGAACAGTCTAGTAATACCCAACTCCGCAACTATGCCGCGAATCATTGCTTTTTGTGCCAGTGTTTCGTTATTCATTTCGTTTGCTCCTGTGTAGTTGACGATATGATTATAATCATATTGCAACCAACATTGCAAGTAGAGCGCAAAGAAAAAGCCCCAGCTGTTAAGCCAGGGCTTTCGGACCGTCAGGAGCAAATCAATCGTGTGCAATGAGACTATAGCACTTAACCTTCACCGTAGCCAATCATTTACAACCCCTTTCGTAACGGCTCACCGTCACGCCATTTTCGTTGCACACATACGCCACACTATCAGGCGGCAGCTCTATAAAGCCGTCTGACCCCAGCGCCAGAGAGTTAGAAGCCCCGTCCCAATTAACGTATTTAGTTTCATGGATAGCTTCGCGGTTACCAGGGGAACATATTTTTACTGTAAGCATATTATTTCCTTCTTCTCTTGTTGGTTGCTTTGTCTTTATAGCACTAATTCACGGCTCTGCCAATAGCCTCGGCCTCGGCTGCCGATTTGCCGTTGAATAACGCGAGCCGCCCGGTTGCGCGCCGGCGTAGTCCCAGCATCACCTTACCGCCCTGATAGATAAACTGCGGCAGCTTGGTGCGCAGCGTCGCGATGTCTCCGCGTCGCAGGGCCTGGCCTGTTCCGGTACTGGGCGCGATCACTTTCGGCCCGGCGTTGAATACCAGGTCCACCATAGCGTCGAAATATGGCCCGGTAACCAGCGGATGCGCCACCGCGTCGACCTGGCGCTCGGCCTCTGCCATATCCTGGCGCAGTAACGCCCGCGCGTCCGGCTCCGTGATGCTCGCCGGCGCCTGGGCTCGCGTCCCGGTATGCCCGTAACCCCAGGTCAGGATCCCGCGGGCCTTTTCTTTGGCGGTTGCGTAATACGGCACAGATTTAAACGTCTCCCAGCGCCGGGCGAATTCAACGGCGTTATCGCTGACTGTTCTTCGCATGGGTCAATCTCCGATGTTTGATATAGCGCACCGACTTAACGCAGGCGCTGCGCAGAAATGAAAGGGTGACCAGCACAAGGAGTGTTGACCAGATGAATAACGGCGCGCTGCCGTCTTTGTAGATGTGGATCAGCCCGGCGCCGCAGGTGAGAAACAGACCCATGAATACCAGGCGGCCCAGCAGGCCGTCATCGACCCAGTGGGCGTAAATGTTAAACAGCGCGGTCATGGCGATAACGGAAAGGCAGAAGGCACTAAGCATGGCTATTTACCCCACGGTAGTTTAAAGCTGCTCGCCGCTACTTCCAGGGCCTCGAAGAATTTCCACCAGAAGGCGCCGATCACGAAAGGCACCAGGTATTGCCCGTCGGTGTCCGCCAGCTCGAAATAGCGGATCCCAAACGGTGAGAAGTAAACGGCACAAGCGGCACCGGCGGCCAGGTGGGCGCAGCGCTTCCATAACGGTAGCTGCTCTGCTTTCTTCACCTGGGCCACGATGCCGCCGCATACGGCAGCGACGACAAGCCAGAAATATCTGTCCATCAAAAAGGACCCCCGAATGAATAGTATTCGGGGGCAGTATAGGGCGATTTAGGATTAATCTGCAAATTACCAGTTTGTGTAAAGGCGACGGGCCGGCTTATTCGGGATATCGTAGTACCCGCGCTTACGCCACAGCATGTAAATCCTTCGGGCCACTACCGCGCGTGCCTTGGACGAGAATAATCCGATTAGTATTTTCTTCGTCCCGTCGTAGAAATAGGCGGCCCACCCCCCGCTTCTGCCGTCGAATGATACGCCAGGTACGTGTTCACCCTTGCGGGTGCCGTGTATTTTAGCAGGCGCGCGGGTGCGACCAAATTTGCGCGGCTCGCTTTGCTTAGGCTTAGGTGTCTCCCGCGGCTCGCTGGGCCGTGGCGCCCGGCGCGCTTTGGGTGGCGGGTTTGCGATCTCCTCCGCGCGTTTCAGGATGTCTGTTGCTAGGCTCATGGTTTCGTTCTCTCGATGTCACATAGGGCGCATGATTGTATATTCGACCCAGTATGCCCTTGCCACACATGCGGGCATTCTGATCCCGGCGCCACAGGCTTACCCTCCAGTTCGGCGATCAGCCTGTTGATGTACCATTGCGCCTTCTTCACGTCCTCCAGGCCGTTCTTCGCCTCATAGCGCCAGAGGTATTTGATAACGTTGGCCGTACATACGGCCTCGATCCCGGTCTTGTTTACGGTTGCTGCCGTTATCGCGTCGATGCACTCTACGCCGCCCTGGGTGTAATGCGACGGGTGGTTTACGTTGTCAGTCATCTACTCAGCCTCCACCTTGATGCCAGCGACGGCCAGCGATGCCTGTACTTCTTCGGCTTTGAAGGCCATTTCGGTGCGATAGCCTTCATTGAAGTCTTCGCGAAGCAGCATGCTGTAGCGCTTAGGCAGCTTCACGGTGCGGGACTCCAGCTCGGCGATGCGCGACCTCAACATAGAAATAGTGGTTTCGTAGCTCTCCGCCATCCCGGCCACACCAGCGGTGTTTTCCGCCTGCGCCTTCTCCAGAGCCTCTACCAGCTCAGCGCCAGCCGCTTTCCATAAATTCCACATGAGGTTGTAACCCCTGCCAGATAACGTGCTGTTACGGTATCCATCAGGAGTGCGCAGACCTTCCAGCGTTATCTTGGAAATGCAGATTTGAGTAATAACCCACGCTTCGAATTTATCTCGAAGCGCCAGTTCGGTGATATCAGTCATTATTTATCCTTACTAATTCGTTTCGGTGAACAGTACGCGCGGATCTGCGCGTCGGGGCGCTGGCCTTCGAACAGCACCAGCGAGTTTTCCGCTTTACGGGCGGCCGCCTGGCACGCCTCCAGCGTATAGAACGTCTCTGTAGTGGGCGGGGCCAGCACGCCCTGCGCCAACACCCATATAAACAGGACCGATGTCATCCGATCACCCCGTCAAATGTTCTATCAGGTTTCAGCTTAAAGTTACGGACAATGATTTCGCTGACCTGGTCCTTTGTCCAATATTTACGGTACCCACGGCCGTTGCCAGTAGTCAATGTGTGCACCCCCACTGCTACCACCAATCGCGGTTTTCCATAAACCCTTACGATGTCACCTGGCCTGATAGCTATTTGATCGCTCATCCGCAAACGCCCTCCCCCAGCGGTTTCTGCTTACGACACTTCACGCATTCGAGGTGCTCCGGCATCGGGCCGCCCGCAGGCCCAACGACCCATAGGTGATCGCATTCCTGGTGCGCGGCTGCCGCTGTGCGCTCCTCGACCGCCTGGATAACGGAGATGCGGACGCGGTCCGACGGCAGCGCCTGCACGTGACCGTTAGCGTTGACCCGGATAAACGCCAGGCCGGTGATCTGCGCTTCGCGTAACGCCTCGGCGAACGCGTTCAATACTTCATGCTCACGGTTCATGATCAGCAATCCTCTTTGCGGCAGCCGCGTTGATCTGGCGCACGTAACGCCCCCTCGGCCCGCGCACGCTTGACGACCGCGCCCGGCTTCTCCTGGTAGTTGTTGCCGATTAGCTGGTAAACTTTCGCTTTCGTGGAGGCTTTGCACCAGCCATGCCGCCCACGCACGGGTCCATTGATAGCTTTCACGTAAACTAAATCCCTATTTTCCAGGAAAGTTACGATACGGACTAATGAGCCCTTAGGTGTACGCCACACTTGGCCTTTCTTAAACATGATATTTGCTCCTCTCGTTTCGGTCCTCTGAGTATATGTCTAAACCAATGTTGGTTGCAATACTGAATAGCAAAAATAAGGGCCGCGATAACTGGTATGGTAGTCTACTAGCCTACTACCCTACTTGCGTGCGTGGGGTGCGGAATTCGCTAGGACTAATCTTAATCGCGGACACCGCCCCGTTACTCTCTTTTGGTCGCTTTTCTCTTCGCAACCAATTTCGATTTACTAAGGCGTTTTGCCTCCCGGGATTTCATGCTGCCAATATATCTAGTTAACCAAACCTCGACACTCAATCCGCACTGTTCAGCCCTCTGTGAAATGTATTCGTATGCTTTGTCTGACACTGTTATTTGTTTCATATTCCCGCCTCTCGATACTTGCTGCCGTGGTATTTACATTCTGGCTATTGCAAACTCGCAAAAAATATGATACGATCACTGCGTTCTCTTGGCGACGCCCGCCAAAGGGCAGCTCGCCTGAGACGCAATAACGTGATCGACTCACTTTGCGAAACAAAATCCCTCTATAAATCAATCACTTACATACCGACTCGCAATCCATTTTTGCGAAAACCAACAAAAACACCCTAAGTCATTGAAAACGTTACTCGCAATTTCATTCGCAAAATTTTGCGAGTCTTGCGAGTCGATTCGCATTACTCGCAACACGTATTATTTTACGAGTTTAAGTCCTCATCACTCGCAACCAATTCCGGCGGGTCAAAATCGTTTACGCCAGTCGGCAGCCTGTATTGTTGGCTGTAAACTTCGCCAGTATCCGGGTTGCGGCCATGAACTAAAACCCGTCGTCGCACCAGTTCTTCCAGCACTTTTTTATAGTTGCCGCTGGTGAACTTGTTTCCGCCGGCGGTGCCGATCGCATACGGTGAGTACCCCTCGGGCTTGTCCTCCAGCAGTTCAAGCTGGGCGACCATCACCTCTTCGGCCTTGTTCTTGGGTCCTGCGCCGCCGGAGGCTTTCACCGCCTCCCGGGCTACTTCGGCAGCTGGCGATTCGAACGGCGCCAGGGCGACAGGCACCAGGTACAGCGTTTCGTCGCGCGGCGACATCTCCAGCGGTTTCGGCGTCCAGCCGGATAGCTGATCGGAAAAGTCCGGGCCTGCGGCGGTGGACAGATACGCGTCGACGCGGTCGGCGTGCGCCTGGGGGACGTCGATTTTACATTTCAGCAGGACGAAGCCGCGCGGAGACTGTTTGATGCCGTTACGCGCTTTTTCGTGATAGAGGTTGATCTGGTGTGGCTTGGTCTCGTCAGGCTGCTCGATGAAGAAGGCGTAATCCACGGCGCCATGCAGCGCGCCAGAGCCGCGGGCGGTACGCTGGCCCGAGGATGACTTCGCCGGGTGGTGGATAACGCCGGCGCTGCCGCCGGTGGTCTCGGATATCTGTTTCAGCGCGCGGACGATTTCCCCCATATCGGTTGGCGAGTTTTCGTCGAACGGCTTTTTAGTGGTGCTGCGCATAGCGACAGTCTGGTTAAGCGAGTCGAAGGCCACCAGGCCGACGGGCGAATCGCCAGCCGCGTCGCGGATAATTTTGCATACCTCTTTCACGCCGCGCGCGTCGGTGATGTCGATCCCCTTATCCTGCAGGTCGATGATATGCAGCCAGTCCAGGTCGTCCTGATACATTTTCTGCAGCGCCTGCTTACGGTGGAGGCTGGTTTCGCCGCCTTCCGCATCGAAATAAAAGTTGTGGGCGCGCACGACACGACGTCCGCCGAACGGGATCCCGGCGGATATTGCCGCCATCTGGCCGAGCACGAAGAACGATTTACCGATGTTTGACTCGCCGGCGGCGTACCAGGTCGATTTGAAGTTAACCAGGCCCTCAATGATGGGGTCACGCTTGGTGAACAGGGTAACCGGGTCGTCGTCCAGGTCCTCGTCGGTACACTGGCCGGCGGCGGGGCCATCCAGCGCCGCCATCACCTCGGCCTCGTAGACGTGGGTGATCTCCTCTTCCGGCAAATCCGGCAGCAGTTCGGCGATCTGCTTTTTGCTGATATTGTGCGCTTCCGGCAAATACTGGTCAGGCACGCCGCAAAGGCGCAGCAGCATGTGCTGGTGCGTGTTGTGTTTCCTGCAGTGGTCATGCTGACACGCGAAGCGCACCTCGGGGTGAAGGGCGTCGGGCATCATGATCGCTGTGCTGCCGTCTGTACCGTCGTTGTCGCTGTGCTGGTAGTGGTTCGGGCACTGTATGGCGAAGCCACGGCCGGAGGATAGCGGTTCGAGCCCCATTTCCCAGCACCATGCGGCGATCGCCTGGCTGTTCTCGCTGGCGTTCTCCAGCGCTTCGTCGGTCCAGTTGGTTGAGCCCGATTCGTCCGGCACATCGAACCGGTGGCGCAGGATGCGGCGCACGCTGGCCGGCGCGGCGCGGTGGTCGATGGTCTCGGCCTCAATATGCGGAGCGAACATAAGGCGGGCGCGCTGGAACGCGGTTGCGTCCATACCCTTTGCGCCGGTGAGCCCGAGCATATCGATAAATTTGTGCTGGCACGGCCAGATCTCATCCGCCAGCATCGGCCGGTCCGTTGGAATGAGGAAACGCCAGGAGCGCGACTTAACGCCGCCTTTCAGGTCGTGCCGGTCGCCGCAGGTGGAGTAAGCAAAGAAAGTGTATCCGCCATCCTCCAGCGCGCGACGCACCCGGCGGATCTCTTTGCTGGATACTTTGTCGATATCGATAAACAGCAGGGACCGGGAAATGACGTTGTTGTTATTGCGCTTGTTGCGCTCAAACTCCGCAGCGACATACGGCAACCGGCCTTTCTTTTCTTCGTAACGATCTTCGGTCTCGCTGCCGTCAATGGATACCCCCAGCACAGGGTCGGCGCCGATCTCCAGCAGGTCGTCGATAAACTCATCCCAGGAGGATTCGAAAGCCTTCGGGCGTTTGTCGGTTTTATGCCGGCCGAGAGAATAGGATATTTTTGATTTTAACCGTGGCATTGTTTATATTTACTCCTGGTATTTATGACGCGCTTCTGGTAAAGCCTCTCCGTTTTGGATGAGGCTTATTTTTTATCCGGGGATCCTTCCCCAAGCGCCAGCCAGCGAGCATCGCACTCCAGCGCATCCGCCAGGCGAAAGATACGCTCCATATTCAGGCTTTTAGTCCGCCCGTTCTGCACAAATGATAAAGCTGACTGCGAGAGACCCCCGCGCATTACGACATCTTGCTGGCGCAGGCCAAGCTGTTTCATCCGCGCATTAACGCGGAGCTGGAAAGGGTTACGGCGTGCTGTTGCCATTATAGGAATCCTCTTAATAGATAGGTTGACGTCTGCAATACTATAGTATCTAACCGCACATAATCAAGCATTCTCTGGTGATTAGCACTAAGTCATTGATTTTAACGGTTCTGCAATTTAATTTGAAAAATCGCTTGCAATCCCGATTTATCTGGACATATTATTACATCGCCGAAACGCAACCAACTTAACTAAATGAGGATTTACCATGATCGAGAAATTTTACGCATTGCTGGAGCGCTTTGTTATTGCCCATGAGCTGATCGCCGCTAACTCTGGCGCCGAGCGGGTCGTCGGTAAAATTGTCAAGGATGCCGTGGCCGAAGCGGTTGACACCCCGGCCAAAGCCACCCGCACCCGTAAGGCGCCGGCCAAGAAGGATGAACCGGAAGACGACGAGCCGGAAGAGAAGACTACCACCAAAAAACGCGGCGGCAAAACCGAAGCGCCAGCCAAAACCACCCGCGGTAAGAAAGGCACCGACAAACGCGCTGCGATCGGCGAAATGGCAAAAGCTGCCGTAGAAGGCGACGGCCTGGACGATGACGACGCCGACGCGCTGGTGGATAAGTTCGACGACCTGCTGGAAGACTTCGAAGTTAAGAACGTCAAAGAGCTGGACGACGACCAGGTGGACGAATTCCACGACGCGCTGAAAGAGCTGATCGAAGAATTCTACGACGCTGAATAACCGATCTGCCCCGGCGTGCCGGGGCTTTTAACCAGGAGTAAACCGTTATGTCTGATAGAATCGTGCCTTTAATCCCTACTGCCGAAATGCTCGAAGCTGGGCGCGCCGAACTTGTTGAGCAGGTACCCGACTGCGATCTGACGGAGGACGAAATCTCTGATCTGGTGTGCTTTGTATGGCAAGCAATGTATGGGGCGTCCAAATGAAATATACCCTTATGAAAGGCCGCGACTCCCGCGACAACGTGATCGCCTTCTGGCTCCTGCGCACCGACGGCGAGACGAAAGAATGCGCATACCTCGGCAAATGTCCGCCCCCGGGTAACCGTGGCGCGCAGGCCGCCCGCATTAAGCAGGTGACCATGGTTAAACCTGATTTTTATGTCTTTGAAGACCAGTCGATGTTTGCGCGTCACTGCGACTATGCGTCGGCGTCACTGGTCGCAACCTGGGAGACCGTGTAATGACCAATGCAAGCGGCAGCAATCATGAGCACGCCTTGCTGTCTCCGTCCGGGTCAAAAAAATGGCTGGGGTGCTCTGCATCCCTGCTGTGCGAGAAGGACATCCCGAACGAAAGCGGCCAGGCAGCCATTAACGGGACCGCGATGCACGCGGTATCTGAGGACCTTTTAAACCGGCACATTAAAGGCGAGACAACCGTAACAGCAGCGCATTACAAGGGCGTATACGTCCTGAATGAAGGCAAAGGCCCGATTAAGGCGGTGGCGGGCAAGCCGCCAGCTGGCGCGGTGCTCATCAACGATGAATTCGTGACCATGGTCGAGCGCTACACCGATTATGCCCTGGGGGTCATCTCATCCGCTGAGTACGTCAAAATTGAAATGCGCGCCGAGCTGACTAAGTTACTGCACCCAGGCTACGTGGTCACCTCGCCTCGAGCGGGGAGCACCAGGCCTTTTACGGAAAAGCCCCAAGAAACCCAAGTTAAAACCTTCGGCACGGCGGACCTGGTTGCCGTAATCCCGCGCACCGATGGGTCGTTTATGCTGCTGGTTGGTGACCTGAAAACCGGCCGTCACGCCGTCGAGGCGAAAGAGAACAAGCAGCTAATGCTGTACGCGCTGGCTATCCTGGCGAAGCTGCGCAGGCTGTATGACATTACGCTTGTGCGACTGGCGATATTCCAGCCTTATTGCGGGGGCCCGTCAGAATGGGACATCACGCCGGATGGACTGGACATCTTCCGTAAGTTCGCCAGCAAGCGCGCGATCGAGGCGCTTGATGTCTACTACGGTGGTAAGAAAAATCTTAAGGCCAGCCATTTCAAGCCGTCGGCCGACGCGTGCCAGTGGTGCCGGTTCAATGAGAAATGCAATGCCCGGACGAAGGCCGCTATCCAAACGGGCGGCACTACGGCGACGGATGCTGACCTGGGCGACGACAATCACGAAATGACGCCGGAGGAGCTGAAAGCGGCCTATGAAAAGCTGCCGGAGTTGCGCCAGCACATCGCCACGATCGAAAAGGCTATGCATGCGGCGCTGCTGTCCGGCGTTGCGGTGCCAGGCTATAAGCTGGTTACAGGTAACGAGGGTAATCGCAAATGGTCCGACGCCGCGAAGGTTACAGAAATGCTGGAGGGTGCCCGCATCAAGCGCGATATGATGTTTAAAGAGTCGCTGATCTCGCCTACCGACGCGGAGAAAGTCTTTAAGACCGAGAAGCCGCGGATCTGGCGACGCCTTGAAAAGCTGATCGAGCGCGCCCCTGGCAAGCCAACAATTGCGGCAGCGGACGACCCGCGCGCCGAGTGGAAACAGGCATCCGATGAGGATTTATCATGATTTATCGCATGTTGAAAGCTTTGGCCTATGTACTATCTATGGTGATATCTTGGGCTATGATTGCACCCTGTCTGGTGATAGCTATGCCGTTTATCATGCTGGCTTTCACCTATGCCGGGACAATGGATGCCGACGAAATTATGGGCCAGGACACCCGCGCCGGCCGCCTCATGCGCTGGGTGAATGGCTGGGATTGGCCTAACATCTGGATTTCTTGGGTGGAGCGATTCACCGGGATTTATCATTGACATCTGCAACCAAATAAATTAACGTATTCATACCGGCCCGGCGGTTTCCGGGAGAAACGCAAAAACGAGAGATCAGAATCATGGGAATCAAGGTAAACCTGAAAAACGTACGTGTCGGCTACCTCAACGCATTCGAGAAAAGTAAAGACAGCACAGACAAAGATGGCAAACTGGTTAAGGGTAAATACCAGGGAACCATCTATTTAGACCCTGACGACGCGCAGATCGAAGTTCTGGAAGAAGCCGCGTTAAAGGTGCTTACCGAAGCATTTAGCTCGGAAGAAGCTGCCGAAAAATGGATGAAGCGAAATTATGGCTTCGGCAATCACGCGGATAAATGCTGCGTTAGGGACCTGGCCGAACGCGACAATTTGGTGGAGGGCATGGAAGAAGGCCTCTATTTAAAAGCAACCTCGCATAAGCGCCCGCTCATTATGACTTCCATCGGCGAGAAGCAGACAGAGCGCGGTTTCACTATCGACGAAGAAGAGATTGAAGGGAAAGAGATCTATTCTGGTTGCTTTGCCAACGTTTCTATCGAGCTTTACTGGTATAAGGATTATAAATGTCTGCTTGCCAGTTTCCTCGGGATTCGTTTCAAAGGCGAAGGTGAAGCGTTTGGCGGCGCTGGCGAATACGCCAACGAAGACGATCTCGACGATGGCGGCGAAACCCCGCGCCGCGGCAAGTCCAAGCCGAAACCGTCCCGCCGCTCACGTGATGAAGACGAAGAGGACGAAAAACCCCGCCGTCGACGTTCTCGCGATGAGGACGACGAAGACGAGGAAGAAGAGCGACCGCGCCGCCGTCGCCGCTAAAATCAAGGCCCGCGAAAGCGGGCTTTTTCATATCCGGAGCGTGAACCATGTATAAACACAATCGAAACCGCCCCCATGAAACACGGATCCCCGTCGGGCTGCCGCTGGATGTCGACGGAGCCAGCGAATACTTAACTCTCCGTCTCGGCCGCAAAATGTACCTGCGAATCGTGGATACCGAGGAACAAGCCCGCCGGCGCAAAGCAATGACGGCAACCGACGAGGACCTGGAATGAAGTTCGATAACCTTTTTCTCGACAATGAAACATTCAGCGCCTGCGACCTGAAAAAATGCGGGTCGTATGCCTACGCCGAGCATCCGTCCACCGAAATTATGATAACCACCTTCGCTATCGACGACGGCCCGGTTATGGAGTGGGACGCGACGGCAGACCCCCGGATGCCGCGGGTATTGCGCCGGGCACTGCGCGAGGTATGCAAGCAGAATACGAAGAGCCGGATTGTTATGCAAAACGGCCTTTTGTTTGATCGCCTGCTCATGCGCCACTGCTGGGGCATCGAGATCCCGGTAAAAAATATCATCGATACGATGATCTGCGCCTACCGGCTGTCGCTCCCAGGCTCCCTGGACGCGCTGTGCCGCGTTCTGGAAATACCAGAGGACTTAGCGAAGGATAAAGCCGGTAAAGCGCTGATACAGCGATTCTGTAAGCCTACGCCGAAAAACTACAAGATCCGCCGCTACACCCGCGAAACGCATCCAGAAGAGTGGCGCCGTTTTCTGAAATACGCCCGCAGCGACATATCGTCAATGCGTGAAGTGTTTTACGCGCTGCCGACGTGGGGCGACACCGAGAAGGAAAACGAAATACTCGCCATTGACCAGGCGATCAACGACCGCGGCTTTTACGTGGACGTAGCGCTGGCCGAGTCCGCCGTCGCCGCGGTTAAGCAGCACAAGCTGGACCTGCAATGGAAGGCCCGGGCGAAATACGGCGGCAGCTTAACCGGCAAGGACTTCCTGCCTATCCTGCGAGACCTGGCGCCGGCGTTCGAGATCCCCAACGCGCAGAAAGCCACTCTGGGTGATCTGCTGGACGACGAGGACCTGCCCGACGCCGCCCGCGCGCTCATCGAAATGCGTCTCGGCGCTGCGTCTACCGCCTCCACCAAGTACGACCCACTGCTGCGCGGCTTATCAAGCGACGGCCGGCGCCGCGGCTGTTTGCAGTATGGCGGCGCCAAGCGCACCCTACGCTGGGCTGGCAAAGGATTCCAGCCGCAGAATCTGGCACGCGGCCATTATGAAGGCGAAGACCTCGATTATGGGATCCGTTGCCTTAAGCGCAACCGCATTACGAAGGCTTTCGATATCGCCAAGCTAACGGCAACCACTGTTCGCGGATGCATTATCGCGGCTCCTGGCTGCAAGCTGGTTGTTGCCGACTATTCGAACGTCGAAGGGCGCGGCCTGGCGTGGATCTCAGGCGAAGAGGCCACACTTAACGTTTTCCGGGCGGGTACGGACCTGTATAAGACGCTCGCGGCTACCGTGTTCTGCGTGTCGTATGACGACGTGTCGAAGGACCAGCGCCAGATCGCCAAGGCGATGATCCTCGGCCTTGGCTACGGCGGTGGCGTGGCGGCATTCCTGACGTTTGCCAAAAACCTCGGTCTTGACCTCGACCGGCTGGCGTACGACCTGGCCGGCACATTCCCGGACCATATCTGGAAGGCTGCGCGCCGTGGCTGGGAGTTCGCCCGCATCCAGGAGAAAAACAAGCGCGCGCCAAAAGGCAAGAAGGCCGAACGCCCATCCTATGACCTTCCGAAAAAGGTGTGGCTGACCTGCGACGCGCTGAAACGCATGTACCGCGAGGCTAACCCGAATATCGTTAATTTCTGGGCCGAACTGGAAGCGGCAGCATTGAGCGCGGTCCGTAATCCTGGCCGTTCGTTTTGGGCTGGTGCCCGGGTGCGCGAGAATGGCGACAAGGCCGTTAAGTTCACTCGCACAGTTAAAAACGGTAACCCGGGTTGGTGGCTTAAGGTTGAGCTGCCGTCTGGTCGCATCCTGTCGTATCCAGGGATCGGTTTGTCGGTCGAGAAAGAGGAAGACGAGGATACCGGCGAGATCCGCACGCGCACCCGCATTAAGTACCAGGGGGAGAACCAGACGACGCGCCAGTGGGGATGGCAATATACCTATGGCGGCAAGCTGGCGGAAAACATCGTTCAGGCCCTTTGTCGTGACCTGCTGGCCTGGGCGATGCCTGGCGTCGAGGCGGCTGGGTATAAGATTATTCTGTCCGTGCATGACGAACTGTTAACCGAAGTTCCCGACACGCCGGAGTATACCGTTAAGGAGCTGGAGCGCCTTATGTGCGTGCTGCCGGCATGGGCCAAAGACTTTCCATTGAGCGCCGAGGGTTGGGAAGGAAAGAGGTATAAAAAATGACCCCCGAGGGCAGAATTCAGGCTTATGCAATGGCTGAGTTTAAAAAACTCGGCGGTCTGGTAAGAAAAATCCGATACGAGGGGCGCAACGGGTGCCCAGATCTGCTGGTCATACTGCCCGGTGGCCTGGTGGCGTTCGTGGAGGTGAAGAAAGACGAGCGCACCGGCCCTGACCCGCACCAGGCGCGCGAGCACAAGCGCATGAGCCAGCGCGGCGCACTGGTCTACGTAGTCGGTAGCGAGGAACAGGTAAATGAATTGGTTGCAGAATTGCGCTATAGTGTTTAGTATGTTGGTTGCTAAGGAGGACATACCATGCCTAAACCTAAATTGAGAAAGGCCGGCCGGGAGCTGGTAGAAAAATACGGATCGCTGTCGGCGGCCCCGGATGAGGCGCTCGCCGCCGTTACCAAGCGCTGCAACGGTCCATGCCGTAAGCGCAAGCCGTTAAGCGAGTTCCATCGCTACAGCGGGCGCAGCGTGGACGGTTTCCGCGCAGTCTGCAAACAGTGCCGCCGGGAAGCCGAACGCGAGCGCCAGCGGGTTAAGAGAAAACCAGCACAGGAAGAAACCGAATGAGAGTTTTAGCGGGAGCAATCAAACGTGGCGACGTGCTGCAGGTTGGCGATGTTCCGGAAACGGTTTTCGACGCCTTCCGGTCACTCGACGCGCGGAAACAGGAGATCCTCGTTATCCAGTTCGAAAGCGGGACCGTCATGATCCAGGAATATTCCGATATAGTGGAGCGCGTATCGTGAGCCGGTTCAAACGCCGGCCCTATCAAAAGGCAATGACGAGGCACATGCTGCGCCATCCGCGCTGTAATGTCTGGGCGACAATGGGCTCGGGGAAGACGGGCTCGGTAATGTGGACACTGGACCGCCTGTTTCAGACTGGCGATCTCGTCGACGGCGAAGACCGCGTGCTTATCCTGGCGCCGCTGCGCGTCGCGTCTGGCACATGGCCGGCGGAACAGGAGAAATGGCAATTCCCTAACCTGCGCGTCGGTGACGCCACTGGTCCGGCGGCGCACCGCGTCGCAACGCTGGAAGAAGATTTCAACGTCATATGCCTTAATTACGAGTGCATAGAGTGGCTGACCGGGCTTTATGGCCCGGACGACTGGCCGTTTACCGTTATCGTTGCCGACGAGTCAACCAAGCTGAAATCGTACCGGTCGAAGAGCGGCGGCAGCAAACGTGCGAAAGCGCTAAGCCGGGTAGCCTGGGGCCGCGTTAAGCGCTTCATCAATCTAACCGGTACGCCGTCGCCTAACGGGTTAAAGGACCTGTGGGGGCAAAACTGGTTTATCGACGCCGGCGAGCGCCTCGGGACGTCCTACGCTGCGTTTACCGATCGCTGGTTCATTACCGAGTCAAAAGGCGACCACCACGCCGCGAAGGGATACCGTCCGCGCAAAGGCGCCGATGGTGAGATCCACCGGGCAATGAAAGATATTTCGCTGACGGTTGATGCGGCCGAGTTCTTCGGCTGCGAAGAGCCGGTGCTGGTTCCGGTGCTGGTAGACCTGCCGAAGAAAGCCCGCAAGATTTATGACCAGATGGAAAAAGAGCTTTTCGCGGAGCTGGAGAACGGAGAGATAGAAGCGGCGAATGCGGCAGCACGCACGTCTAAATGCCTGCAGATCGCCAGCGGCGCGGTATACGTCACCAATGAAGACGGCGAGCGGTCTACCGAGTGGGAGAAAATCCACGACGTGAAACTGGACGCGCTGGACTCCATTATCGACGAGCTGGCCGGCGCCCCGCTTCTGGTAGCTTATCAGTACCGGCACGACCTGGCGCGCATCAAAAAGCGGTTCCCGTTTGCCGAGGACCTGAAAAAAGGGGCTGCCGGTAATAAGCAGATCGACCGCTGGAACGCCGGCAAGATCGACGTGTTGCTGGTCCACCCGGCATCGGCGGGTCACGGGCTTAACCTGCAGGACGGCGGCTGTCACCTGGCCTTCTTTAGCGATACCTGGAACTATGAGCACTACGCGCAGGTCGTCGAGCGTATCGGGCCAGTGCGCCAGCACCAGGCCGGGCACCCGCGGCCGGTGTTTATCTATCTCATCCAGGCTAAAGGCACCCTCGACGAAGTGATGGTGGCGCGTCGCGGCGACAAGGCGTCGGTGCAATCGGTGCTTATGGACTACATGAAGCGGAAAAAATAAATGAATTATTATAACGAGTGGGACCCGCAGGCCGCCGCATGGCTTCGCGAACTTATCGAGAATAAACTTATTCCAGAAGGCGTCGTAGATGAAAGATCAATTACCGAAGTACAAGCCAAAGACCTCAAAGGCTTTACACAATGCCACTTCTTCGCAGGGATCGGAGGCTGGCCTCTTGCGTTACAGATCGCAGGAATTCCCGCGACTCAACGCCTGTGGACGGGCAGTCCGCCGTGCCAGCCTTTTAGCGTGGCTGGAGCAGGAAAAGGGAAAGACGACCCACGTCACCTGGCTCCTACCTTTCTCAATCTCATCGCGGACTGCCGGCCTACACTCCTGTTTGGGGAACAAGTTGCAGCAGCAGTTACCAAAGATTTCTGGGTCGATTCTTTACTCTTTGAACTGGAGGAAGAAGGCTACTCCAGCGGGTTTAGCGTACTTCCAGCTTGTGGCGTCGGCGCACCGCACAAACGCGATCGACTTTTCTTCGGCGCGTGCCGGTTGGCCGACACCGACGGCAAACAACGGAACCGGGGCAGGGACGAGCGGTCGGGAAGGCGGGTTGAATCTGCAAACGACAGCGGCGATCTCATCGTGGCCGACGCCGGTGACAGTTCCCGATTCACCGGCGAGCCACGGGCAGATGAGCGGGGATTATCGCAGGGCGCTGAAAAAGATGCAGCCGTTTGGGCCAATCCGGATCACGGCTTCTGGTCAGATGCTGACTGGCTCGGATGCCGGGACGGAAAGTTCCGGCCAGTTGAACCCGGCACATTCCCGCTGGCTAATGGGATTCCCGCCAGAGTGGGACGCCTGCGCGGCTACGGCAATGCAATCGTCCCGCAAGTCGCCGCCGAATTCATCAAAGCATTCATGGCGGCCAAAGCAGAAACCGAAACTAAGGCTTAAACATGGCTGACAAATCAAACACGGCGCCGGAGGATAAAGACTGCTGGCGCTCACCTCCGGAGATATTCGAGCCGCTCAACGAGCGGTTTAATTTCCGCTACGACATGGCGGCAGCAGATCACAACGCCCTTTGCGCGCGGTACTACACCGAACAGAATAACGCCCTGGGTATCGAGTGGCCCGCGGCATGGAAATGGTGTAACCCGCCTTACTCGAAGCCGCTGCCGTGGTTCCAGCACGCCGCGCAGTACCGGAAAACGGTGTTACTCCTGCACCTGGCCGTTGCCACGCAGTGGATGGATATAGCGCGCCGGGAGGCGAACACCATCATTCAGCTAACCGAGCGCATTCAGTTTATTCACGCCAGGACCGGCGAGCGCGCAGCGACGAAGAACAACCGCGACTCGCAGATCATCATCTTTGGCCGCCGGCCTAATCCCGACGGCGCGCGCATCGTCCAGTGCTCGATCGCGGATATCGCAAAATATCTGTAAATGTTGGTTGCAATATTAGCGGAGACATATTATAGTTAGTTCATAGGGCGGCGGCAGGATGCAGCCGGAGAGGAGCAACGCAGGGGCTTGATCGTAGTGTCAGGATTCCCAACCGTGAGGCCGAACATTGGACACTCGCCGCAAGGCAGAACGCTTACCAATGACATCGAACTGAGGCTACCGACGAAGCACGACGCCCTACCTAATGACGACTTTCAGGAGCAAACACGATGAAACGTATTACCGCAATCGCAATCACTCTGGCCGCTGTCCTGGGCTGCTCGTATGCTGGATCCGCCGCTGCCGTCACTCCGGTTGAAATGTGCCAGGAGCTGGCCGAAATGGGCGGCGTTATTGTCGATGCCCGGAACCGCGGCGACTCGCTGGAAAACGTAACCAGCATTATCAACGGCAGCGATATGACCCCGAGCCTTAAAGCCGGCATGACGCGCATCGCCGTTACGATTTACAGCAATCCATCGCTGAAACGCGCTGACGTTGTGGCGTATGGGTTTAAGGGTTGTATTGACGGACTGTCGGAGGATATGTAAGAAAAGGGCCTTGCGGCCCTTTTTTTTAACGTTTAGATAATTCTGTTTTTAAAATGTCTAATTCTGCTATTAATGCTGAATTGTAATGCGTCATATTGTTATTTTCATTTTGAATGATAGCGTCTTCTATTGTAAGTACCGCATCCTGTAAATCACTAGTAGATCTACTTTCGATAGCATTTGTGTAAGCCTCAACAGGACCCATTTTATCACCTCAAGATACGCGTTTGAACAAAGAAACCTTATTTGGAGGACAGTTGCCCATGCACATCCATTGGCCCACCACGTTGCCGCCTGACCCGGTATTCGTGCCATCTGCGGATGTCGGCGCAAGAGATGATGAGGCAACTATTGTGCCCATAGAAAATGTAACAGTAGTCGATAAATTATACAAAAGTGCGTATTCATCAATATCTGCTTTGGATGTCACGTCAGTTAATGATGTATACGCTATGCCTCTGTAACGCAATCCATTTACATAATGGATAGCATTCCCCTGGTGTATTATAGGGTTTCCGGTATTTGTTCCTATTCCTGTTATTCTAACCTTGGATACGTCATCTGGATTGGCTGTAGAAGCCAGATGGAAAACCATTCCAGGATTGAACACCTTTAAATTAGTACCTGAAAAATCATTTTTCCCCAATCGACTTAAAATTGGCGCCACTTGGGAAGAGCTTAAATCTAAAATATCGCCTCGCACATCGCCGGAGATCTTCACGGTAGCCCCGCCACTATAGTTACCATAGCTTAGGTCTAAAAGAGCAGCACCATCGTTGTTACCTGGTGATATAAATTTGACATCTGATATTGATGTATAATCACCCCAAATCCTTGCGAAATGGATATATTTTGCCTGTTGCGATACGACGGCAAAACCTCCGATCCATACAAAGCTTCGATGGTTATTGCCTATATATATAGGGTACTCCACAGGATAATCCGTGTTTTGGTTTTGAGCCTCAAATTTATTATTTAATAGAAAGAAACCATAACATAGATCCTGCACGTTTATAGCACCTCGATAACAATGCTCAAAGTGGCAATTTGTGATTCTTATAGCATTACATGAATCTACCTTTCGTTTAAACACCATTGTCTGCGGTGCTGCGTCAGAAGGAGAAAAAGTTTTATCAACGCAAATTTCATGAAATTTGCACTCAAGAAAATCTCCATCCCATAAATCCTCGGCAACTACCGCCCTTCGGCCCAAGTTATAGAACCATATTCTTTGGACTTGGAAGTCCCACCCAAAGCCGCCCAAGAATAGCGCATCTCTTGAGGACTGCGCAAAAGTCTGTGATGTGGGGTTTAGTGGATAATTTCTTCCCGCGATACAAAAATCACGCAAATCAATATCTTGCAATCGATATTGGCCGTTTACAGTTACCGAATCCCATAAAGCATTAGATACCCGCACAATGGGTGTATTAATTGAGGCGCCGGAGGCATTAGTAGGCTTTCCTATCAGCCATGTATTAGAGCCATTACCAGTTACTTTCAATTGACTTGTTTGTAACCACCAAGTATCTCCAATATAAATATTTCCCGATGGTAGTTTAACTTCAGCGTTAAAAGTTTTTAATGCAAATGAAATACGATTCAACGCATCTGACGCGTCTGGAACTTCTACCAGTGGCCCAGCCCATTCTGCATTAATTCCCTTTTTCCAGTCTCTAATCCATCCTCCGCTGCTGTTTACCCTGAAAAATACCACTCCGTCGTCGCTATAACTTGAGTTATCAATCCAAGTTAGCTGCCCACCAGTTGACGAACCGGCGCCAGCCGCATATTCCTTAAGATTTATCTTTTGGCCCGGCGTACCAGTGATATTTCGTAAAGCTGACACCGAAGCGACAGACCCGATTAACTTCAATCCGTCCGCCGCAGCGAGATTCTGCCGCAATAACTGATCCGTGCGTGGTTTCCAGTTACTATCCGCCGTTGGGTTAGTACCTGGCGCCACAACATGCGGCAGCGTACCCGCCCAGGAATACCAGTTATTATCCGCTGGGTTATAAACCACGGTGTCGCGCTCGGTAACAGTACCGCCAGAGGTGAAATCAAAAGCCGCCGGATCAAAGCCCATATCCCGCAGGATCGCCGGGAGTGTTTTCTGCACTTGTCCGGTTACCGGATTGGTGGAAAAGTCAATTTCTGCACCGGATGATACTCCGCCGGCACGCCCTGTAATGACTTCGGCCTCAAAGGTCTGATGCTTCTTGGCCGTTTTCAGATCTTCCAGCGATAAGACGTCGCCGCATCCGCTTGACATATTGAAATCCTCTTATGAAAAACCAGTATCAAAACCGGTGCTGAACGCTCGCCCGAATGGCGCTACGCCATCTTTTTCGTAGTACCCATCGGAGTAATTGTAACCGGTAATCACCACGGTGCGATTATTACCCGGGGTCACGGTACTAACCAATATCATCTGCGCGGAATGCCGCGCATCGCTGCCGAAGGAAAACTCGGTCTTTAGTGCGTCGTTACCAGTATAAATGGATTCGGTGGGTGCGGAAAGCATAACAACTTCATGAGCGTTAGCCCCGGGGATAACACCGACACTTTGCACCGACCCGTCGCGCTTTTTGAGTATGATCGAATGGCCTTCACCCGGCGTAAATTCCACCGGTTGCGAAAGCGTTAGGGTAAGGCCATTAACCGCAATGACGTATCCGTCGTAAGGCGCGACGCGCGACCCTTTAACCACGCTGATTGGCCGCCCCGGTACGGCGAGAGCGCCTTCCTCCAGCGCTGTGAACTCAACGGCAACACGGTTAAGGCTATTGCGCTGGTACCGACGCCACGCATGCCAGTAGGCTTGTTGGTAATTGCGGATACCCTTTGAGTCGTAGGTGTCTGTTTTAACGCCGCCAGTCTCCGGGATCTGAATGGTTTCTTTAATGTTGGTGTCCGGGTCAATATAGCTGAATTTAAGCGAGTCGTAGGCTGTGCGGTCGTTAAACTGCCGTGTCCACTTCTCGCCGGACGGCGCTTTACTACGATGAGTGAATACCATTTCAGGCCCGGCCCGCGGGCGTTCCAGGTCAAGATAAATGCTGTGCCCCCGGCGCGACGCCGAACAGAAAATGGCCTCGGCTATCGTGGTGATGATGTCCTGTGCCGTCGTCTCGTAGGAGTCGAACGTGTAGCAGAATTGCCCGGCAAGCGGCGTGCCGAAGTATGCCTCGACCTCGGCTTGCGTGGCGATCAGCTTATCCATATTCGCCGCCGTAAGATTCAGGTTACCCACCACCGGGTCGCGCATCAACCGGATCAGAGATTGCACGGCCTGAGTGTTTTCGGTCAGCACCGTATCAAACACCCCGCCGCCGAGATATTTGTAAAGTTTCTCAGTAACGATGAGCGCCAGTTTCGGGGACTTTACCGAGGTGGCCCGCGGCGTCTGTTTGCGGGCGGTGTGAACGGTTGTTCTGTTGCCGTAATCATGGGTGCGCTCGTAAACCTGCCCGTAAAGCGCATCATATTTTATTTCGTCGACAACCTGGCCCTCGAAGTCGAAATCAGCATCCGTCACCCGGCGCGCCCGGACGCGCACGCGTGAAGCAAACGGCAGATCAGCGATGATACTAACGCCGGTCGAGTTTGACGACCTGCCCGATACGGTTCCCTGCACCGCGTAAACATCGCCATATGGCGTGTTGTTCTGGTCAAGCAGCTGGTACTGTACCTCGGCGGTTACGCTGGCTGGTTTTTTGCTACTGCTGCCGTTGTCCTTGTACATGCCGTTATCCGCGCTGATATTCACCAGGACGCGTTCGCACTCCAGGCTGGTGATAGACACCCAATCTGTCAAACTCTTCTCTACTGTGTTAACAGGGCCGATCTCGGCGGCGTTCCCGGCAGGGTCGGCTGCATTCACCTGATTAACCGTAGGGCTAATCACCTGCCAGGCTGACAGGTTACTGGAGACGTCCAGAACAATGTCGACCTCGCTGACCGAAATAACCGGATAATAGCCGTCCAGGTACGGGTCCGGGCCGCCGGGGTCATTCAGCGTGACGTTAGCCAGTCTTGCCGTATCTCCTGCCTCCAGGTACGCGTTAAAGGCCGCGTCACCCGATGCGTCGGTAATAGTACCGGTTGTGTCGGATAGCGACGCTATCGTGCCGCCGTCGCCGGTAATGCTGGCGTTAAGGTCGTTAGGCGCTCTTAGTGTCTGACCATCAATCTCGTTCGACGCATAGGTGATGAATAGCGGCTCGGTAATCGGGTCGCCTACCAACGTTTGCGGAGCGTCGCCGCTGTTCGGCGAGGTGTATGGCGCGTATACGGCAGCCGAGGACCCGGTAATCTCCGATAACAGGGTGTCGCCGTCTGTGATGCCACTGGCCGGCGTCGACATAGGCCCGCGGCCGACGTCGTAGTAACCAAACTCGATAACCTGGCCAGCGCTGTTATAGAGTTGGTAGCTATTCATAAGGATCGACGGAATGCTCTGCACCGTGCCGCAAATATCGTAAGTGCGCTCATAAGGGCGGGCCTTGTTCGTCCGGTCCGTTAAGCTGTTATTTGGGCTCTCGGCCTGCTGGTTGGACAGCCCCGCCGACACCGACGTTTTTTGCGATGGCATTAACAGTTTCAGAATGGGATTAAGAATTTTCCCAACGAAACTGAAAACGGCGCCCACCGCGCCGCCGCCCGGCGATTCAATGACGTAATACTCGGCATTAAGTTCGAGGCGATCGAAATCCTCGGTCACGTCGTTATCTTCGCCTATGCTGCCGAGGTATACGCGGAACGGGACGCCGTCCGGGATGTGCTGCAGCACGATCCGCATCGGCGAAGCCCAAAAACTTTTCGTCTGAAATTCGCCGTTTTCATCGCGCGTGATTAAGTGTGTTTTCATCGCCAAAACTCAATTTCCTGATAACGGTCACGAATATCCGCCAGCGCTTCTAAGCGCACCTGGCGGGCCGCAAGTTCGCAATGGCTAACCATACCGTCGAAGTATACCCCAGCATGCCACACAATGCGCGACCCAACACGGCAGCCCATTAACACCGCGTCGAAATTCTGCGGGACGTCTACCCGGGAAAGCCCGGACGGATCACGGTGGCCGGCGTCAAAAGCCGCGTCTATCTTGGTAGGGGAAATCACGTCGAAGATCGGCGTATCGAGCCCCGCCGCAGCACGCACGCAGCGGACGTGATGCCAGCAATGGTAGGTCCTGAAATTGTACGGCGTACCGGTGTAGTCGTTTATGTTCACGATGCGAGGACCCCGCGCAATAATGGGATCTCTGTCGGCGTCGCTAAAAGACCGGTGCCGCGCTCGTTAAGCCGTGGCACGCCGACATCGGCGGTAAAAACGCCCTTTTCCTGTGATAGCGACTGCAGGTCATAAGTAACCGGCCCGTCGCAGGGATAGGATAAATCTGTACTGATAAACCGGCGATAGGTGAAAACAGGCCACTCCTGGTTGTCCAGCGGAATATTCTGCATTTCGTCGTCAAGCTGGTTACCGACATCCGGCAGCGTGAAAGATGCCTGCTGGTCAAGGTTGTTGCTGTTCGCCGCATTATTCGCGTTCATCGGTGACGGCTCAAACGTCACCGTTTCCCCAGTCTCCAGCGTTGCCGTTAATGGGGAGGTTCCTTTGACGATCAGATACCGCTTCGAAAGCAGCGGGTGCGTTATCTCGACCGTCTCATAGTCGATCTGGCCTTCCGGGTTAGAGGCCAGCTTGCGCTTATAGGCTTCGATTACCGATTCTTCGCTCATTGCATCGGGTCCCATATCCGCGGAAAGTGGGTTTGGTCGTAGGCATACTGCGCCAGGAATCGGTTAAGGCTATCGCCATAGCAGCCGAATAGTTCCGGCAGATTGGCGGTAAGACAATCGCTGTCCTGGTTGGGTGTCCGCTCGGCGGTCAGCGTGAACGAGATCACCCAATTCTTTCCGTCCTGCGTGGTATCGCTGATCGTGCTGGTGATCCAGACCTGGTGATCCTGCAGGCCCAGGCCACTGTCCAGCGTCATAACGAACGAATTGGCGCCGCCGTCTATCTGGTTGAGGAACGCGTAGAACGCCTGCCGGCCGAGCGACGAAACAACCAGCACGACGCTAAACGGCACAGCATCATAAAAAGTGTCGCGTCCCTGGCGCGGTGCGCCGCCCTGCACGTCGTTACGGTAAATGTTGTTGCCGCGGGTCAGCGAGTAACCCTGGTTCACTATCGGCCGCAGAGAGGCCGGAAATCGTAAATCACTCATCGTTAGAATCCTGGCTGGTTGCGCGTGTTACGGCGGGATAACGAGATCTGCGAATTGCTGTCCTGCATGTCGCTGGATACCGTTTCCCGGATAAGTATACGTAATCGCCCTTCATCATCGCGTTCCGTAGTGGCCTGGTCGATACGCCCGGTAGTCTGGTTGACGATAACCACGCTGTCGCTACTGTTCTGCTTGCTGCCGTTCTCGCCCATAATCTGGCGCATCTGCTGTGCGGTGCGCACCCGGGACGCCGAGGCTGGCATAATCACTTCCGGCTTGCCGCGCTCGGCGATAGTCGACGCCTGCCCGGCCGACAGTGCGCCGCCCTGCTCGCGCGCCGATCTAATCTTGGCGACGTTAGCCATACCTGCAGCAACGGCGGCTGCAGCGGCAATACCACCTAACACCGGCCCTACAAAAGGAATTGGCGCAAGCGCGGAGAAAGCAGCAGTCGCCGATTTATAGGTATTGATGATGGTTTCGGTAATAGCCGCCGCTTTGTATAACGCATTGCCTTCGCCGAGGGAGGACTTAAGCGCCGCCGTAGTATCACTCAATGTTGCAGAATAAGATTCTAATCTTTTTTTATCGGCTTGTTCAGCTATAGCCGCTAACGCGTTTTGATACTCCTGCTCGCTAATGATCCCTCGATCATAAAACTCTTTGGCTTTATCCTCTTTTGCCTGCTGCTGTACGTCGATAAGCTCCAGCTCTGTCGCATTCAGTGCCTGGATGTCGGCGATATATTGGTCATGCTGTCCCTGTTTCCTGGCGGCTTCTTGCTGCCGCTTATCCAGCTCTTTCTGGCGGGCATCCTCGGCGGCCAGCTGGATGTCGGTTTTCGCCTGCTCGTACTCCTGCGCGCTGATTGTCCCCTGCTTCTGGAACTCGTCCAGCTTCGCCAGCTTCTGCTGTTCCGTGGCGGTGATGCGGGCGATCTCGTCTCCGGAGGTACGGTCTACCTGCGCGAGAAAGTCATCGGCCGCCTTTTGCTGGCGCGCGGCCTCATTTGCCTCACGCTTCGCGGCCGCTGCAGCGCGGTTTGCGGCGGCTTTATTAATGCGGTCGTTTTTCTCTTTCTCGGTTTTATCAATGCGCGCGATGTCCTGCTGTGCTTCCTTGTCGCGGGCGGCATTGTAAGCGGCGATCTGCTCCTGCGTTACACCCTCACGCTTGGCGAAAGCCTCTTTATCGGCAGCAGCCATGGCATTGACGCGGTCACGCTCGCTTAACGTGGCGATCTGCGCATTTTTAACAATGGCGTCATTCTGCTCACGGATCCGCTGGGTCGTGGAGTTTACCGCCTTGCCCATGCGATTCTGAGATTCTGTTACCAGGTCCTGTTGTTTCTGTGCGGTCGCCAGCGCGTTAGCGTTCTGCTGCGCGGCCGTCGCCTGGTCCAGCAGTTCTTTCTTATTCTCGGTGGCGGCTACCGCCGCGGCTGCCGTTGCGTCGGCGACCTTCTGCGCGTTTTCGGCAGACGGCTCGGCGTTAAACTGGCGCTGGGCCACCAGCATGTCGGAAATTTCTTTTGTGCCTACGCCATATGTCGCGGCCAGCTCATTCACCGCAGCGGCGAGGTTACCATATTTCGCGCTGTTCGCATCGGCGAGCACGTTGATATTGGACAGCGTATCGCCGACATTCATGTTACGCGCGATCATATCATCCAGGGTGGCGATATTTGTCTGCGCGGCGACGCTGTTACCGAGTAGCTCTTTTCCCTGCTCGCGGATCGCCGTCGTGGCCCGCTCGATTTGCTGCGCCGCCTGCAGGCCGATAAGCTTAACCATACTGCCGTATGCGGCGTCGCCGTTCTGGCTAAGTTGCACCAGCGCGTCGGAAAACTCGATCGTGCCATCTTTGGCGGTCTGGAACGACTTGGAAAGCTCGCTCGCGCCTTTCTCCAGGTCTTTAGCGCTGGCGCCGGTGTCGGTGAATGCCTTATACAGTACGCCACCAACGGCGGAAGCCAGCGCGATAACGGCACCCAGCACCGCGCCGCCCGGGCCGAATGCGCCGGCAAGCTGGCTACCCTGCTGGCCGATAGCGACAAAAGCCGACGTGCCGCTCTGCAGCTGCACGACCATATCCTGGACCTGGAAACCGACCTGCCCGGCGGCGTTGCGGAACTTGGCAAATCCATCGTTAGCGGCTTTTTGGGTGGCGGTGTTTACCTTAACGACGTCCGGCGTCAGCCGGTTAACCGACGCGTCGGCACGGTCGGCGGAGGCGGCAAACTGATCAAGCTGTTTCGCCCCGGCGTCCGCACCTTCGGTCTTCACCCTTGCAACTAGTGACGCTGTGTCAGCCATCGTGTCTGCCCTCAAAAATGGCGTCAATACGCATAATCAAATCCGCTTCCATAATGCTGATCCGCTGCCCGGTTACCGCCATGTAATCGACGATATCGGACCACTTAAGCATTTCTCGCGGGTATATCATCATAGTATCATTAGTTTCGCGCTGTATGAATTTTAGTTCCCTGTATTTCTCGAACACACCAGCAAAAATTAAGGGGCACTCGGGCCCCTTTAATTCTTCGCGCTGCGCGCCGGATATGACCCCCATCGATATCAGAGCGGCCTCATGCCCCGCCGATATCTGGTCGAACTCCTGCCGGCGCTGCCGTGTTACGAATTGCCAGGTCGCAAAATCACACAGCGCTTTTACTTTGCGTTCAGTTCTTCCCGGATCCTGGTGTGGAAGGTGGCAACCTGCGGCGCGAGGCCGCGATACTGGCGCAGCAATTCCGCGAAACCTTCACGGCTAAACTCTTCATCGAACGACCAGCCGGTAACCAGTTCAACCGCGAGGTCACGATTAAGGCTCTCCACCTGGATATTTCGCTTCTCGTTCCATTCGGTGTAATTGTCTTTCGCTTTACAGGCCGCTTCCAGCTCTTCCAGCGAAGCATCGACGGCCCGCACAGCTGCCGTGTATGCGCGTCCGGCTTCGATTGAGACGTCGCAGTCCGGCCCGCGCACCTGCAGCCATTCTCCGGAGTCCTCACCATTCGGCAGCATGATTGGCATACGCGATCCGGCTTCGTGTTTGTCGGCAAAGTAGAAATCTTTCAGCTTCATTTTTAACCCGCTATGGTTGATTTGTTGGTTGCGATATGTTTATATACATGTAGAACTTTCAAAGAGGAATATACCATGACGCAATTCATTATAGCAATTCTGGCGATGGGGCTAAACCTGGCCGTGCTGTTCTTCGTTGTGCGCTACGCCACGCGGTCAAGCGAACAGGTCGAATTGCTGCGCCAGATTCTGGCGACGGCGAAACCGAAAGTAAAAAGCGAAATCGTTAAACTAACAGAAGAGAGGGCGAGACGTGATGACTCCAAATGATCTTATAGAAATATTTATGTCTAAATTAACGGAAGAACAGCGTAACAGCCTTGAATTAGAATGGTGTTCCATGTCAGAACGAGCGCCTGTTAAATTTGTAGAAGTAGGCCCGTGCCCTTATAGTGGTAAGGATATAGTTTGGCTGTCAGAAGATTAAAGGCCCCTTTCGGGGCCTTTCTTTTACGCGTACACAAGGCGCTGAATGACTATAGACGATTGCTGGCTATTGCCCGTCGCCTGACCTTCAATGCTTTGCGTAACCGACTCGGCGCCGCCAATCTCCGGAGTTACTGCCGTTAACTCGGCGCGTTTCATCGAGATAGACATTGCGCCCTTCACACCGGACAGAATCGAGTTAATTTCGACCTGCGTCTCGTTAATGAATTTCTGGATCATCGCCATGTCGTAAAGTTTACCGGCGATAGAGAAGGTGTTTACCGCGCGGCCGCGCTCAACGAACGCCACGTTATTATTACCCAGCTCGAATTGCGCCGATGCGCCATTATCGTTGGTAAAGGTCAGCGTATCGCACTTAAGCGGCTGAATACCATCGAACACGGATACATCAACCGACGAGAACGGCTCCGCATCAAAGGTGATCTGTGAGAAGTCCGAACCGGCCGGCGGCGCAGTGAGGATCTCCTGCGTCATGCCGATGAACGGGAAAGAGCCGGTAACCATGGCGTTCACAGCCTGCTCAATAGTGAAGCCGGAGATCTCAACACCGCGGGTGATAACGAAGCTGTCCGGGTTACCGCACTGGCCTTTGAACCAGGTAAGGATCGAGAAGGTCTTACATAGGTTACCAGTTTCCAGCTTGTCGCCGGTGGCATAATCGGTCTCCGCGGCGGCGGCAGTGGTTAATGGGTACTGAATAGCCGCGCCGGCCACAACGGTGTCATTAACGCTGGTGACGATAAACGGCAGCCCGTTATTGCCCGGCAGATCGGCAAAGCGGATGAGGTCACCAACTTCGACGCCGTCGGTAAGGAAGTTGCCCGCCGAGCGCGTGAACGTTTTGGCGCCCGCGTCTACCGCGACGTCTACGGCGGTTCCAGTTACGCCGGCCACCCAGGAAGACGTCATTGCACCTGCAAGAAAATCATCCTGGCTGCGTGAACTAAGTTCGATCGCGTATTCGCCGGAGACCTGTTTATTCCCGGTGCGGATAAACGATGTTTCGCGGCTGCCGTCAAGCTCGTTGGATGTCAGCGCATCGCGGGTTACCGCGGGCACACCGCCGGTGTTGCGCAGCGGCGACCATACCGGGCTGGTCGGTGTAGTTCCTGGCGTTGTCTCCGCAACGTAAAACTGTGCGGTAAGCGCGCCCTTATATGGCTGTACCATTTTTATAACCTCGCAGTAAATGCTATGAAATTAATGGATAAAGGGCGTTTGGCCCATCCGTTTTGCACTATCAGAGGCCCCAGGCTCACCGATTGCACCTCGGCGCAAATTGCGTTGCGCGACACCGCAGATCCCGCTTTAAACGCCGCATTCAATAAGTCTGCCATTTTATTGACCGGCGCGCTACCTTTCGCCTGCGCGTAGTTAATATCGACCTGATACACGCCGGCGCGTTGTTCCGTCCAGAACAGGTCCGCCTGCTCCGTATCGGCCAGCAGCATGTAGCTCGCCAGATACGGCGTATCGGTGGACGTCGGAGCGTCGATATTCTCCAGCGCAACGGCGATATTGTTGGCCGTGCCGAAGGCCTTCAATGCGATGTCGAACGCTTTCGTTAAATCCTCAAAGTAACCCATTATCGCACCTTCGCGGCTTCTTCATCTATCAGTTGCTGGAATCGTAGCACATTAACGCGCACAACGCCTTGCGGCGCTTGCTTTGAGAATCCGCCAATCGTATTCGGTCCGTCCCCCGGGTAGCCGCCGTATTCTATAACGTTGGCATAGGGTAGGTTATTTGCCAGGGTGAACTCGTACCAGCTCGGGTCCCGGGACACAACACTAGCCATCTGAGCAATGGCTTTGGATCCGGAAGGGTCAATTCCGTTTTTCACGCCCACGGCGGTATTACCACCGGACGCCGCCTGCCAGTTCATACGAAAGCGACCAGTGTCTACCGGACTGGCCTTAATTATTGCAGAGAACAGCTTTAGCGACACCTGGCGCATAACGGTTTCGTTATTCTTCTTTGTCTTTTCGACGAATGCCCGGACGTCAAGCGCGAAGGTTCCCATTATTTGCGCACCTGGATAAACCAGGCGATCACATCGTCGTTTACCATCTTCGTTTCAATGGCTACGATGGACCACTCGGCCCCGTTAAACGACACCTTATCTTCCATCTTCGGCAGCACGCTGTGATCGGCCTTCACGATCATATCGCCAGCTTGTATGGTAGTTCCGTTCACCAGCGCCACATTAACCGGTACAGGCACCGATGTTAACGGGATCGTGGCCGGCGGCGATTCAACATATTCGCCTTCATCCGGGTCCCACACTTTAGACCCAGCGCGAATCAAATTAACAGTGCTGCCGTACTTGCCTAAAAGGCGCGTCGCGGTTTTCTGCATGCGCTTGCTGAATGCACTGGACATTATACCGGCTCCAGGCGAGAAATAACGAGAAGGCCCGATGGCGCCGTGCCCCAGGCCGTTACCGTCGCAGCCTGCGGATAAATCCCGCCGAAGTTAGTCCCGGCACTGTCGCGCATGATTTGCACTGCAAAAGTCTGCCCGGCAGTAGCATTGATAACTACGCGCGACTCAATAGGGATCGTCACGTCGGCGCTAACCAGCTTAGTCGCAGCTGGTGAACCATATTGTGCACCGGCAAGCAGGATCCGCGACAGCAAAATGGAAACGCCGCTTGCGCCGGTGCGCCCGGCCTGCAGCTTGATGCGGACCGCATAATTCCCGGCCACGTTGAACGTAACCAGCCCTGCGGCCGAGATTGACACCGGGTCAGTCGGCGCACCCTGCGCGGCTCCGAAAGACACCTGCAGCGGGGTATCGACCGCTGAGGGCGCCTGGGCCACCAGGGACGGTGCGCGCAATACTTCAACCTCTTTCACACCGGAGGCCGCATACAGCATTGAGTCGGCGATCTGGGTATTAACTTCCCGCAACTTTTCCGGCGTAATCGCGCCGGTCGTATTATCGGGAAGGTTGTTCGCAATGAGGGTGAAAAGTTGTGTTTTTGTCAGCGCCATATCAGCCCCGGAATACGTTGAACGAATACCCGTTATTCGCCCCGCACAGCAGAGGCGCCAGCGCGTCAAGCGCTGTGGTAATTTCGACGGTGGACCCGTTGTTGCCGTTGTTGAAGTATTCTACGGTGACAGCGCCTTCTACGCGCTCCATAGATACCGCCCGGCCGTCACTGGCCCCGCGAACGTCTGTCCCGGTCCCGTACTCAACGGCAGCGGCCACTTGTGCGCGGATAACCTGTGATGGGACGCTGTCGACGGCGACGGGAAAACCGTAAAGCGTTACGTTTTTGCGGGGATACGCCAGCTCCTGCGCCGCAGATACACGGCTACCGCACATTGCGGGCTCCTGCAGGCCTACATAACCCGCACCATTGCGTAACGCCTGCTCCGCTTCCGTATCGTCGGCGGGCAACTCCCAGCCATATTTAGCCGCGAGTGCGCGGGCGTCCGACAAGCTAACATAACTATCGGCCCCGGCTACGATGCTGCCATCCTCGACGATCAGCGACATTGGTTATTCCTCCGGCTGTTCGGCGGATTTGTTACGGCGCGCTTTACGTGCCGGTTTGTCGGTATCGCCCTGGAGGGTAACAGTTCGCTCCACGCCGTCGGCATGGGTTTCGATAACCGCATCGGCCGGCGCGAAACGCGCATCAATAACGCGAAAGCCCTGGCGGTGATATTCTTTCTTTTGCTCGACCGTGATCGGCATTGCAACGTATTTCACTTCTAACATGATGGCCTCAGGTGAAAAAGGGGGCCGAAGCCCCCGATTTTATTACAGGTCTGCGTCGACGATCGCCAGCGTACCCAGGGTATGCTTGTTCTCGGTAACAGATTTATCCCAGTTGGACGAGGTTGCCAGCTCGGCATCGGTCGGAGACTTGCCGCCGTTGGTGACGTCCCAGGCGTAACCTTTCAGTTTGAGACCGAAAGAGTAGTCAGCCTGCCAGGTCGTTTCGATACGGGTTTTACCGTTCGAGGTTTCCATGTTGGTGATCACGTCGCTGGTGTTGTCTACGACGATACCCTGCGCCACTACAGACAGAACTTTGGCCTTGTTCGGCGTGCCTGCTTCATACAGGGCCGGGGAGTCGGTAACCACGTAACGCTTGCCGAGGATGTCGACAACCAGCACGTTGCTGGAGACAAACAGCTGGTTCGCGTTGGTGATGGCCTGGCCGATCAATTTATGGTAGGTCGCGCCGGACATTACATCGGTGATCAGCAGTTGAGACTGATCGCCGAATTTAGCGTGGCTGTTATTCAACGCCCCCAGGCTGATACCAGCAGTTGCGGACACATCGTTAACCAGAGCGGCCTGGCCGGATACCGCGGCAACCGCTGCCGCCAGTGCGGTGTTAAGCTGGTCGGCCAGCAAGGCGTCAGCGAAACCTTCGGAGATCGCCATAACCGCTTCGGTCGGATTGCGCTGCAGCCAGGTAAGCTGGGACGGCTCGAACACGATCGGGCCGAAACCACCGGCCACTTTAACACCAACATTTTCACCCTGGGTTAAGTTGGTGCCGGCCTGCGCAGCGATAGCAGCGTAGCGATCAACGCGGCGCTGCGCGGACGCGATCTGGTTGTAGAAAGATTCCTTAGTGAAATCACCTTCCCACGCCTGGGAGGACAGCACGATCGCGCCGCCGGAGTTCGCATTAAACTGTTCGGTTTTCTGGCCCAGCAGTTCAATAGTAGCGCCGTAAATCTGGCGGTCGTAAACCTTCATGTTCGAGAGAGACATATTTTAACCCTTATTTTCTGCGTCAAGACGCTTACGGAGATCGGCCCGAGTTTTTTCGATGCCTGTCAAGTGCTCGCCACCGGCCCCGCCAGTAGGATTTTTGTTCCCGGCAGCCCCGCCGCCGTTCGCTGTGTCAGCCTGCATAAGATGAGAGATAACCTTATGCTTTTTGCAGTAGTCGATAAATTTATCGACATCTGTCGTAATAACTGCGCCGTCGGCGCCGACAAACTTGGTTGCCAGGTCATCGCCGTCGAATTCGACTTTGATGAAAGGCGCGATCAAGTCTGCGGCGTCAGCGTCGATAAATTTGCCTTTAGCAATCACGGCGCCCATAACAGCTTTGCGCTCGCTGCCGAGGATACGCTCGGCCAGCTTGGTGATCTTGCCGTCTTTCTCGGCGATCACCGGATCATACTGACCACGAATCGATTTTTCGAACTCTTCCATTTGCCCGGACTGCTTTGCCGCTTCCTGCTGCGTGCGAACGCGTTCGGCTTCGGCATCCTTCGCACGTTGTGCGGCTTTCTTCTTCTCATCAAGAAGTGCGGAATTCTGGTTTTTCAGGCCATTAACCAGCTCGTCGACTTCTTCCTGGGTGTAGGTCTTTGGCGCGTCGCCACCGCCACCGCCCTGGGTTCCGTCGTCATGTTCTTCTTGATACGCGAAAAGGAAAGATTGTAAAAAACGATTCATAGTACGTAGACCCCTGGTCTTTATGAATCCGGGCCACCCGGATTTACATACGCTAAATATACAGGGCAGCGCAAGTATTAACAATATATCTGCAAATGTTGGTTGCAATATGAGTGGAGACATATTATGCTTAAGAAACCAACAACGAGAAGGGAACAAACATAATGATTAAAGTTGACGATCTAATCAAAGTAAAAAGCAATGAGTGGGTAAGCACGATCGCTAAACTTCGAGATGAAGGGCATCTGTTCATCCGAAACCGTATTTTTAGCACCCGATATGCGAAACCCGTCGACACTAAGACCCACATGGCCGACATTTTATTAGCCCGCGATAAAGGGAGACTTTATTCTGATGTGTAAACCAATGGCAAAGCGTAACCCGACGAAGTACCAGCAACGGCGCCGGGTTTTTCTGGTCTATCTTCCGGCAGCGTGGGTGGCTATAGCCTTCGTCTGCTGGGGCCTGGCCTTCGTCTGCTGGGGCCTGGCCTGGCTGATAAAAAACGCCCCGTTATAGGGGCGTTGTTACATTCCGGATCCAGTTCTGCAGCTGGTACACCTGCAGCCTTAACTTTCTTACGCAATCCATGTTCTGCACGTCAGCATTCAGATCTGCATCACTGTCCTTTTCCGCCGACTGAAACTGGCACGGCTTCGTCATCATAGCCGGGGATGGCGTTAGCGTTATCGATGGCACGTTGTTTAATCCGCACCCGCTCATCGTCAAAAGTACAGCGCACACGATCAGGATTTTGCACATATTTAACCACCTCTCGGGTTATCACTACGGTTTTCGCGGCGCCAGCCTGTTCGGCTTCGGCGGCCTTCGTATCGTTTACCTGCTGCGCGGTTACCCGTTTCGCCAGTGTCGCCCGGGCCTTTTCTTCCTGCTGTGCTACCAGCTTAGCGCGACCGTCATTCCAGCCGGCATTGTATTGATAATGGCCGAAACTCCACAGCAACGCCACGCATGATACAGCAACCAACGCATATAATTTCCACATATCGCCACCTTTACAATTGCTGCCGTTGATTTCTCGCAAAATAAATGATACGATCAGCTTCGCTTTTGTGCGACGCCTCGCAAAGGCAGGCGCGCAACAAGCAATTGAAGTGATCGATTCAGCCCACCTTGTTATAACTCCTTGATTTTACTCATTTAATTTCGCCACTCGCAAACTAAAACGGCAGCAACCAACGAAATTAACCTAAGTCCTTGATATCTATACTCGCAATTTCATTCGCAAAATTTTGCGAGTCTTGCGAGTCGTCGCCACACGTAATTTATTACGAGTTCCCGGACAGGAATTTTGCAACGCGTTTATCGTTATCCGCCATCTCGCGCAGTGTCAGCGGCCGTCCGAAACCGTCTACCGATGCGGCCCGGAATTCCTCTGCCGTCATACCGCTGTTACGGAAAATATTGCCACGAACCGGGCCGAGCGCCTCATCCTGGAACCATGCCGGCTGCATCTGCAGGAATTCGTAGTATGACGTGTCGGCGTCTACCTGCGTGCCTCCGTCGGCCCCTCGCGCCGCCCGCTTCCCGCCGACGTCAAGGAAGTCGAACTCGCTGCTGATCACCGGCGCGGTGGTCGTCCTGCAGTTCGGATGCAATGGCGGCAGTGGCCCCTTGCCGGTCTCGTAAACCCTGCCATGCGGCAGGTTACGGCAGATCGACGAGGTGCGCTTGTCCAGGGTCACCACCAGCTCGTAGCCTTCCACGATATCGTCGTTTTTCTGGTATACGAGGTTTTTCGCTTCGGTCGATACATGGTTGATCGCTGTTCTAACCACCGTTGCCGCATTACGGTTTGACACGTCCGCCAGCCCGCCCGGGCCGACTACCTGGCGCACTATGTCGCGCGTCGTCATGCCCTGCACGAAGCCAGATTTAACGCCGGTCACCAGGCGGTTAATCTCGGTATCCTGCCAGCTGGTTAGCATATCCTGGAAGTCTACCGGCTTACCTTCCAGCTGCAGCGGATTGAACTTAATGGCGGACCAGACTTGCTCGGGCGACGGCGCGGTAAAACTGGCGTTGACGTTTCCGGACAGCGTGTCGGTCGTCCAGTCGGTTTCGTATTCGGCCAGCTTCTGCAGGTCCTGCTGTAAGCGTTCCTCCCAGCCGCTGGAGATGGCGTATAGGATGTCCTCCAGGTCCTTTAGCATGGCCTGCAGGCGACCGCGGGTGCGGCTCTCGTCCCCGAAGGCCAGCACCTTCTGTTTTACTTCGTCGCGCATCTGCTGGATGAACGGCTCCAGCTCGTTCACCTCATGCGAGGCGTTACGCTGGAGCCAGATCTGGTGACTGATAAAGGCCGTTAAGATACTCATGACGTGATTATCCCAATTACGTAGCCGACAATTAAGCAAATAAAACCCGTAGCAAATATAGCGTCAACCATTATGCCACCCCTTGCTGCTGCGTATTAGCTGCCGATGGGATGTCGCCGGTAACCGTCGTCGCCGTTCCGCGCGACGCGATCGGCTGGTCTGCGATGGCATCCTGAATCTGCTCGTTAGTCCAGTTGGTAACCCCGGCCTCGCGCAGCGCCTCATAGTACGCCGTAGCAGGCAGATAACCGGCGTTGATATCGGCGATCCACGCTGCGCGGTCCTGCGCTGTCATTGACTTGAGGAAGAATTCCATATTCAGCTTAAATTCAATATCCGTAGCGTCGACGTTAAGCATACCGGCAACCCATTTAAGTGCGTCGGTGTAGGCAGCGCTAACGTTGCGGGCGATAGTAGCCATAACGGAGGTATCCGCCCCGCGCTGGATGCGCGCCGCTTCGGCGGTGATCTGTACTGTCGGGGTGATCAGCTGCGCGCCGATCTGCACGGCCTGCTGTTCCTTGTCGAGCATGTTCTGCTTGGCGAGGTTATTTTCCGCTGCCTGGATTAAATCCGCGGTACCGCCGGCGCCGATATTATGCCCTGTACGCGACCCCATTTTTACGCCGTTGGGGTTGGCCGCTTTGAAGTTCTCCAGGCTCATAGATTCGCCCGGGCTAATAAACAACGTAGGCTGGCCGACGACAAAACTCGACTCCTCGTTATCCGCACTATTTCGGAAGTGCCCGATGTTCAGCTCGGCAAGCGGCAGGATCGGCGGGTCGTCCGGCGTGTGGTCGTTGTTGGATGCGCCGATGAACGTAAACGGGATGATCCCCGCCGGAACTCCGGCCAGATTAGGGAAAATCTCTCTAATGTCCCCGGCCAATGCGCCTTTAGCATTAAACTGGTAGATTCGCTGCCGATATTTGCCCTCAAAGATATCAAGTACGCGATACTGGTCGCCATAATTCGGGCTGAATTCATCGCCGCCGCTGTCGTATTCGTATACTTCGCGCAGCACGATCAGCGACACACGATTTACGGATCCTACCCGGGTCAGGCGCCAGTTAATGATATTTTCGGCAGTATAGAAAACGATGACCGGGTTTAATAATCCCTCGTTTTGTTCCGCCATCGTCGCGGCGCCGGTTTCCGGGGCATCTACCAGAAGGCCACCGCGCCCGATGGAGTCAATCTCCATAAGCGTATCTTGCGCATGCTGCCACAGGCCAACGCCGGAACCGTCGCAATTGGTCAGCAGATATTCCAGCTGTGAGGGGATCGTTTGTTCCGGGTCTTTGCGCATAACGCTGCCGACCATCCCGGATAGCGTCCGCTTGGTGAAGTTGTAGCAGATCGCGCCATCTTCATACTCGCGTTGGCGCTGATTACCGTATTCCGGGTCGCCTTCGTTTTTACCTACATTGCGCAGGTATTCCTTAAGCTCGCCAGCGATAGCATTCCGCACCTTCTTCCACTTAGGAGCGTATTTCTCGTAATCCGGATGCAGCGTTTTTACGTTCTGCCCTGCGCCGGCGTTAATGTCTGCGGTTGTCATAGCGTCCTCGTCTTAAAGCGGGAAATAAACCGGGATATTGATAACAGGCTTCACGATCGGCATCTCGTATGCAATCGGGTAGCCAGTGGCGTCGTTCTGGTGGTCGTTGTTCCCTGATTTATCAGGTACACCATTTTTATCATAGGCCTGCTGCTCTAAGCATCTAGCGGTAACAGGACACGCTTGCTCGTTTATCAGGAGCCTACCAGATTCAAAGGCTTTATTCACGGATGCTACCCGGTCTTTTACCGCCGGGTTGGCCGCATTAGCGCGCACTTCAAATCTTGCTTGTTCCAGCTGGGCTATATCCGATCTGGACGCATCCTGTGATTTTCGGTTCTTTCCGCTGGCGTCGGGATACATGACAATATGGTGGCCGGCATTCTGCCAGCGCTCCTTGATCGTGCGCACCATATCAGGGGTGTCGAACATATCCACCAGCTCCGCCACCGCGTGCCATACGTGACCGCGCTGCACGTAGACTGTAGAGGCCATATGCCCTACGTTAAAGTCCTGGCCTATGTACAGCGTTTCGCCGGGCTGGATAGTCTCGCGGCTACTGCACTTATTGCGCTTATACGCATAGTAAACGGTTCCGGAAGTCAGGTTGACGAATTCGCCGTTAATGTAGGCCTCGATCAGCTGCTCCGGGTAGGTGGCCCGCAACGATTCTACGTAGTCCTCCGGTAAAAACGGATTGGATAGGGTGGAGGCTTGAATCATGTCATAACCCGGCATCTTGTTAACCACCCAGCGATCGTGAACGAACCGGAAACCTTCTGGCGTGGTGAATATCGAGACGGTGTTAATTGGCTTCGGGGACGACGCTACATAGGTGTCCGGCCGTTGGCGATTACGCGCGATAATCTTATTCCAGGCGTCGGCAGCATGTTCCATTTTCAGAGTGTCCAGTTCGTCGACCTTGGCCCGAAAAGATTCATAACCGACTATGCGCGCCGGGTTATCGAGGGTACGCAATACAAAATCCCCCAGCTGCCGGTTGCTGGTGTAAATGATGTTGTCGGATTTATTGTACTTATACCGCACGCCCCATTCCTGCAACTTTTCCTCCATGCGAGGGGCCAGGATAAGGCGTACCAGGTCATAGGTCGGTTCGTACATGGCAATCATAGACGACGCACCGCCTTCCAGGCTGTCAAGCAACGCAGAATTGCACATCACCTCGGATTTACCCGTTCCGAACCCCGCCACGAAAGCCGGGAATTTACAATGCATGTTGAGGAATGCCGCCTGCGGC
>OBJT01000024.1_pt1 | contig 38499 bp, 39 predicted proteins | sample 1519861 | NCBI WGS metagenome assembly OBJT01 (sample SAMN02401118, study PRJEB22541) | soil metagenome, isolate JX
TGTTGCCAGTCGCGCGGTGCGCTCTTACCGCACCCTTTCACCCTTACCTGATCCCATTACTGGGCCATCGGCGGTTTGCTCTCTGTTGCACTGGTCGTAGGCTTGCGCCCCCCAGGCGTTACCTGGCACCCTGCCCTATGGAGCCCGGACTTTCCTCCCCTCTGCCCGTCTCCCCCGAAAGGGACGACGACAAAGCGGCGACTGTCTGGTCAGCTTCGGCGCGGGATAATAGGCGATCCGCCCGCGTTTGTCACGCCTCTTGCTGCTCTAGTGCGTACTTATACAGGGCATTCTTCTTAACGCCATGAATTTCCGCTGTTAGCGCTGCGGCTTTTTTCAACGGCAACTCCGCTTGCAGCAATGTCAGCGTACGCAGTGCTTCTGCCGGTAGAGCCTCTTCATCGGCTTTATGACCTTCAACGATCAGCACCATCTCGCCTTTGCGGCGGTTTTCATCTTCCAGCACCCATGCCAGCAGCTCACCCACCGGCGCGCCCTGGATGGTTTCCCAGGTTTTGGTAATCTCGCGCGCCAGCACCACATAGCGATCGCCCCCCCACACGCTCACCATATCCTGCAGGCTATCAATCAAACGGTGGGTGGATTCATAAAAAATGAGGGTACGAGGTTCATTCTCAAGGGAGCGCAGCACATCGCAACGGCCTTTACTTTTGGCGGGCAGAAATCCTTCGTAACAGAAACGATCTGACGGTAACCCCGCCGCGCTTAATGCTGTAATCGCCGCGCAGGCACCCGGCAACGGAACCACGCGCACACCTGCTTCACGGCAGCGACGCACCAGATGATAACCGGGATCGTTAATGAGAGGCGTGCCCGCATCCGAGACCAAGGCAATGCTCTGGCCCTCTTGCAGCTTGGCTAACAGCACCTCTGCTTTCTGTTGCTCGTTGTGGTCGTGAAGTGCGAACAGTCGCGCATTGATGGCGAAATGTTGTAGCAACAGCCCGGTATGACGTGTATCTTCCGCTGCGACCAGATCGACGCTCGCGAGCACCGTCAACGCACGTTGTGTGATATCACCCAGGTTACCGATCGGGGTAGGAACGATATAGAGCGTACTGGCAGAAATCTCTGCCCGATCGAGTTGTTTCATTGTTTCATCCGAATTGCCGATTTAATATTGAGCATCTAGAAAAAAACATCACTGGATACAGTATGCTTCCTTCAAAAGTCGTACGTCATAAAGCAGGACGCTTTGTACCTGTTCTTCTCGCTGGACTGATTTTAGCCGCATGTAGCGGTCAGGGGCCGCAGCAAACCTCTAACGTCAATATTCAGGGCCCTGCAACAGGCCGATCTGACTATTATCTGCAGCAGGTGCAGCAAAGCAGCGATGATAGCAAGACCGACTGGCAATTACTTGCCATCCGTGCCCTGTTGAAGGAAGGAAAGTATCCGCAGGCAAACGATCAGATATCGCAACTGCCGCAACAGCTCTCCGCTGTGCAGCAGCAGGAGCTGCTGTTGCTGCGTGCGCAGATGCAGATTGGTCAACAAGATTTCGGTGGTGCTCAGCAGACGCTGGGGCAGGAAAAAACCGATGGCCTCTCTGAAGATCAGCAAGTGCGCTACTACGCACTGCAAATCGCCGCAGCACAGAATCGCCCTTCTCTGGCCCTGCTGCGCGCCTATATTGCTCAGGAACCGCTGCTGAAAGGCGCCGACCACCAGAGCAATATTGACGCCACCTGGCAAGCACTGACGCAGATGACACAAGACCAGTTGAACGCGCTGGTGATCAATGCCGATGAAAACACCCTGCAGGGCTGGCTGGATCTGTTGAACACCTGGCACACCAATAGCCAGGACCCGCAAATGCTGAAAGCCGCGATCAAAGACTGGCAGACGCGCTATCCGCAGAACCCAGGCGCGAAGTCGCTGCCTACTCAGCTCAGCCAGGTACAAAACTTCACGAAAGCTTCGACCAGCACCATCGCGCTGCTGCTGCCATTGAATGGACAAGCACAGGTTTTTGCCAATGCGATTCAAAAAGGCTTTAACGATGCCAAAAATGGCGTGTTAAATGCTCCAGCAGCGCAGCCCGCCCCTGTTGCAACCGATGCCAATGCCCAGCCGTCAACACCTCAGACTGGCGCCGCCAATGCTCAGCAACCTACAGAGGCCAACGCCGCCGCTAACACGGTTGTCAGCCCGGCCATGGCGGGCAATATGCCGCCGCAGACCGAACAGTCTCAGCCCGCCGCACAACCGGCAACAGCTGCCGCTCAGCCCGACAGCAATGCGCAGGTGAAAGTCTATGACACTAGCAGCCAGCCTATTGCGCAGGTGATGCAGCAAGCCCAGCAAGATGGCGCCACTATCGTGGTCGGCCCTCTGCTGAAAAACGACGTTGAATCGGTGGTTAACAGCCAGACGCCACTCAACGTATTGGCGCTGAATGAGCCAGAGCAGATCCAGAACCATCCGAATATTTGTTATTTTGCGCTTTCTCCTGAAGACGAAGCGCGCGATGCCGCGCACCATATCTACGAGCAAGGCAAACGCCAGCCATTACTGCTGGTGCCGCGCAGCAGCTATGGCGATCGCGTCAGTAAAGCGTTCGCGCAGGAATGGCAACAGCTGGGCGGTTCCACCGTACTGCAACAACGTTTCGGTGGCGTATCCGAGCTGAAGCAAGGTATCAATAGCGGTGCAGGTATCGCGCTGAGTGGTACACCGCTAACCGTTGAACAGCCGCAATCAGCAGGTGTAGCAATTGCGGGCCTGACCATTCCGGCGCCACAAACCAGCACACCAGCGCCAGCGGCGGAAGCCAGCAGCGGTGGCAGTGTGGATGCGGTGTATATCGTGGCCAGCCAGGATGAACTGCAGCTGATTAAGCCGATGATTGCGATGCGTACCAGCAGCCGCAATAACATCGCATTGTACGCCAGCTCACGCAGTGCGCAGGCGGGTGCAGGCCCTGATTTCCGTCTGGAAATGGATGGTCTGCAGTTCAGCGACATTCCGCTGCTCTCCGGGAGCAATCCTGGCCTGATGCAGCAGGCGGCGAAGTCGTTTAACAACGATTATTCGCTGGTTCGTCTTTATGCGATGGGCATTGATGCCTGGACACTGGCGAATCACTTTAACCAGATGCGCCAGGTACCGGGTTTTGCCATTGATGGCAATACTGGCAAACTGAGCGCCGACACGGATTGCGTGATCAACAGGAAGTTGGCATGGAACCAGTATCGTCAGGGACAAATCGTTCCGGTGCAGTAAATCGCCAGCGCATTGGCGCTGAGCAAGAGCAGCAGGCGCGCCGCTATCTGGAGCGCGCCGGGCTGCAGTGGGTTGCCAGTAATGTGCGTTGTCGCAGTGGGGAAATTGACCTGATCATGCGCGATGCGGATTACTGGGTGTTTGTCGAAGTGCGCTATCGGCGTGATGCGCGATATGGCGGTGCGGCTGCCAGCGTGACGCGCCAGAAACAACAAAAGCTGCTGCGAACGGCTGCATTGTGGTTGCTGGCTCGCGGTGGCAGTTTTGATACGGTGAATTGCCGTTTTGACATCATCGCCATTACCGGGCGCGAGCTGGAATGGCTGCCCGATGCCTTTAATGCCGATGGATAGAACCAGGTGGTCTTGTGCAGGACAGAATTAAAGCGTGTTTTACCGAAAGTATTCAGACTCAAATCGCTGCTGCGGAGGCGCTACCCGATGCCATTTCCCGCGCGGCTATGACGCTGGTGCAGTCGCTGCTGAACGGTAACAAAATCCTGAGCTGCGGGAATGGTGCTTCCTCGGCCAATGCCCAGCATTTTGCCGCCAGCATGATCAATCGTTTTGAGACCGAACGCCCTAGCTTGCCTGCGCTGGCTTTGAGTGCCGATAACGTGATGCTGACGGCGATTGGTAACGATCGTCTGCATGATGAAATTTATGCCAAGCAGGTTCGTGCGCTTGGTCAGGCCGGTGATGTTCTGCTGGCCATTTCAACCCGTGGCAACACCCGCGATATTGTTAAAGCGGTTGAAGCTGCGGTTACCCGCGATATGACCATCGTCGCGCTGACCGGCCATGATGGCGGTGAGCTGGCGGGCCTGCTGGGTCCGCACGATGTGGAAATTCGCATTCCGTCACATCGCAGTGCACGCATTCAGGAAATGCATATGCTGACGCTGAATTGTCTGTGTGATTTGATTGATAACACTTTGTTCCCACACCAGGAATGACTGAAGGAGCTCAAATGAAAGCATTGAACGCTGTCGCCATTCTGTTAACCGCCATGCTGCTGCAAGGCTGTGTCGCCGTTGTCGCGGGCGGTGCCGCTGTGGCCACCAAAACGGCAACCGATCCGCGCACCGTCGGCACGCAAGTGGATGACGGTACGCTGGAACTGCGTGTTACTAACGCGCTGGCTAAAGATGAACAAATTAAAAACCAGGCGCGCGTCGTCGTCACCGCGTATCAGGGCAAAGTCCTGCTGACCGGTCAGTCGCCGTCGCCAGACCTGGCAAGCCGTGCCAAACAGATCGCCATGGGCGTGGATGGTGCGACCGAGGTGTATAACGAAATCCGCAACGGCCAGAAAGTGAGCCTGGGCACATCGTCCTCGGACACCTGGATCACCACCAAGATTCGCTCACAGCTGCTGGGTAGCGATCAGGTGAAATCGTCAAACGTGAAAGTGACCACGGAGAATGGCGAGGTGTTCCTGCTGGGTATGGTGACACAACAGGAAGCAGCGGCAGCGGCAGATCTTGCCAGCCGAGTGAGCGGCGTGAAGCACGTCACCACCGCGTTTACTATCCTCAAGTAAGCGTGAGCAGAGGCGGCCTTCAGGCCGCCTTTTTTATGCAGGCAGATCAATCACCAGCGCACGCAACGGCGTTTTCGCCTGGAGCATAATCTGGTTCTCATCACTCAAAAACGCCCCATCGCCACAACTCAGTAACTCCTGATTGGCACTACTTGCCTGCAAATCCAGCGAGCCGTGAATCGATTGCAGATAAGCGCGAGGTCCGTGCAATTTCACCTTGTACTGCTCACCTGGCGCTAACGTCACCTGATGCACCCATACCTGCTGGCGCAGTTGCAAGCTGCCTGCTTCACCATCCGGCGAGGCGAGCAAAAAGCTGGTTTGCTGCGGCAAGGCCATTTTTTGCAGTAAGGCATTTTCACGGTCCGGACAGGCAGCCAGCCAGAGTTGCATGCGTGTCAGCGGGCGGTCTTTGCTGATGTTGATTTCGCTATAATTCACGCCCTGTCGAGCCGACAGCAGCATCGCCTCACCTTCACTCGCCACCATGTGGTTGCCTTCGCTGTCACGGTATTCTGCCTCACCTTGCAGTACCAGATTCAGCACATCCACCTGAGGATAGCTGCGTGGCTGGAACGCCGCACCCGGCGCCAGTACCTCCTGATTGAGCACGCGTAATGAAGCGTAGCCCATCATCTTGGGATCAAAATAGTGGCCAAAAGAGAAGCTGTATCGCGCCTGCAACCAACCGAAATCAGCTTGGCCACATGCGGACGCGCAGCGGGTTTTCATCATGATTTACCTCCGACGCGCTGCGGTGAGATCCGACCGCAGGCTTTATACGTCAATGGTAAAAGGCTGGACGCCGGATTGTAAGCCAGTTAATCTGCCTGGCATGTTCAAATTTACTGACAGAGAACCGACATGGCAAAAGACCGCGCGTTAACCCTTGAAGCTTTACGTGTGATGGATGCTATTGATCGTCGTGGCAGCTTTGCCGCAGCGGCCGACGAATTAGGTCGCGTTCCGTCTGCATTGAGCTATACCATGCAGAAGCTGGAAGAGGAGTTGGATGTGGTGCTGTTTGACCGCTCCGGTCATCGCACCAAGTTTACCAACGTAGGGCGCATGCTGCTGGAGCGTGGTCGCGTGCTGCTGGAAGCGGCCGATAAACTCACTACGGACGCCGAAGCGCTCGCGCGCGGTTGGGAAACCCATCTCACCATCGTCGCCGAAGCACTGATACCCACCGATCTGCTGTTCCCGATCGTTGAAAAGCTGTCAGAGAAAGCCAATACCCAGATTTCACTGATTACGGAAGTGCTGGCCGGTGCGTGGGAGCGCCTTGAGCAAGGCCGGGCAGACATTGTGATCGCGCCCGATATGCATTTCCGCGCCTCAACCGAGATCAACACCCGTAAGCTCTACAGCATTATGAGCGTGTACGTTGCCAGCCCAGACCATCCGATTCACCAGGAAGCTGAGCCGCTGTCAGAAGTGACGCGCGTGAAGTATCGCGGTATCGCGGTGGCAGATACCGCGCGTGAGCGCCCGGTGTTAACCGTGCAGTTGCTGGATAAACAGCAGCGTCTGACGGTCAGTAGCATGGATGATAAGCGCCGTGCGTTGCTGGCAGGGCTCGGTGTCGCCACCATGCCCTACCCGATGGTGGAACAGGATATCGCCGAAGGTCGTCTGCGTGTGGTGAGTGCCGAGTACACCCGCGAGGTAGATATCATCATGGCGTGGCGCCGCGACAGCATGGGTGAAGCCAAGGCGTGGTGTTTGCGCGAGATACCGCGCTTGCTGGCGAAACAGCGCGGGTGATTAAGACCAGGTCGGCATTCATGCCGCCCTGATTGACGATCACATCCGACTCAAACAGTCGATCGCCACCGCTTTGAAGCTGACGAAATCGCTGCAATCCCGCAATCTTGTCATCGCCCTTTCACGCAGGAAAGTGACGAACAGATCGTAAATCGCCATCGCTTCTTCGTATTCGCTTTTGCTGATCGCCAACAGGAAAATCACCGAGGCGGTTTCATCACCCCAGCTCACGCCATGCGGTGCCAGCACGGTGTAGACCACGGTTTTTTTCGCCAGTAATCCCAGCGAGTGCGGCAGCGCAATACCTTCGCCGAGCAGCGTGCTGACAATCGCTTCACGCTCCTCTACCGAAGGGTAAAAGTCGGCATCCACATAGCCTTCCAGCTCCAGCTGATCGCACAATTGCCGGAATAGCTCTGACTGCGACAGCGGCTTATCCAGCACCATAAAGTGCTGTGCATCAAAGTACTTTTCCAACATATACGGGCGCGTGCGATCCACCAATACCAGCTTGCCCAACTGCTCCAGTTGAAACTCCGTCGGGAACGGTGACATCACCACAATCGGCTTGTTCTTCTCGCTGAGACGCGCGGTGGAGATCACGAAATCTTCGTCGATGTGTTCACGCATCTCGTAATCACGCTGCGACAAACGTGCCGTGACCACTAGCTGTGGATATTTGCGCAGCAGCAGCGCTTCAATCATGCGTAGCGTCGAGTTACCGCTGTCACATACCAACAGCACCTGTGGATGCCGCTGATAGCCGACATCATAATGCCGCTCCAATCCCACGCCGATATGCAGCACCAGAAAACCGATTTCGTTTTCGCTGATACTGTACGGCGTATATTTGCCCCAGCTGGTCACTGCGGCCAGCGTCACGTCATACGCCATCGGGTAGTGCTGTTTAATGTTACTGAGCAGCGGATTGGGGATGTGAATCTGATAGCGTACCCGGGTGATCATGGTTTTGATATGGGTGAGCAGATCGGCCCGCAGCTGCTCATCCTGCTGCAGGCGATAGTTGTAGTGCGTGTTGATGTAGTTCAGCAGGTAATCGACCAATGCATCGGCATCGTCGGCATTGATGGTGCTCGGTGCCAGTGCCTGAATCTGTCGTGCGGCGATATTCACACGCAGCCAGTTCTCTTCTGCCTGCGAAATCGGTTTACCGACCAGCGGTTGCATCAGGTCGACTAAGTGATGAGCCGCTTCACGGACCTCTTCCCCCACATCTTCCGCGCCGGGATCGTTGAGCGGAAAACCTTCGCTGATGCGTCGCACCGCTACCGCACAGTAGATTTGCAGATAGCGCTCGCCCTCATCACTGAGGCGAATCCCGTGTTGCGTAAAGCAGTGTTGTAGCAAGGGTTCGATCTGCGTCAACATACCAGCGTGCAGCGCTTCCACCGTCAGCAGCGGGCTATCCGGGGTTTCCTGATCGATTTGCCACAGCAGATCGGTCAGGCAGGTGCGGATCGCCGCCTCACTGCCGAACAGCTTCATGCCGTAGCGAGGCTTGGTTTCAATATTCAGATGATAGCGGCACAGCCATTCACGCACTTCCGCCATGTCGCTTTGTAATGTCGCTCGACTGACAAACCACTCTTCCGACAGGTCTTCCAGTTTGAGCGAATAAGCGGCGGTAAGAAAACGCGTCAGTAAATAGCGTACGCGATCCTGCGAGGTGCGCGGAACACGCAGCGGCGCAGCGCTCTCTTCCTGTAACCGGTCGAAACGCGCCACGTCATCAATCTTCAGTTGATATCCCGCGCCGCGTGCCAGCACGAACTGTGCGCCATGCTGTTCCAGCAGCGCATTCAGCGCGGTGATATCGGTGCGCACCGTGCGCGTTGAAACAGCAAAACGCCGCGCTAGCTCATCCTGCGGCAGCGTTTCGTTTTGCAGCGCAGCGAAAAGTTGGGCCAGACGCTGGTTGGGAAATCTCACGGAGCCTCACCTGTTACTGATGGGTTATAGCAATTTCTTGCACGTTGCCAGAAGCTGACGCACATCGTCAATGCGCGTGTCGCCGGTTGCGCTATCGATAATCGAACTATAGACGTGTGGGATAACTTTGCTGACACCCGCATCGAGCGCAATCTGCACGATGGCTTCGAAATTGTTAAGGTCGATACCGCCGGTCGGTTCCAACCAGAAGTCGTGACGTGCACAAGCTTCCGCCACCGCACGATACTCATTCACCGATTTCAAACCGCCCATTGGGAAGTATTTCACCGAGCTGCCACCCATGTCTTGCAGCATCGCGATGGCGCTATCAATCGGCACAATCGCATCTTCAGCTTGAGAGCTGCGTGGTCCGGTAGAGATTTTCACTAACCCCGGCGTGCCGGTTGGCGAGATCAAACCGTTCACCACGGTGTGATTCTGGCCGAGCAAAGCACGGCTGGTCGCGACACCGGTAAACACCTGGTTAACGTGCTGAGGTTGCAGCACCGCAGAGATTTCACTCACCATCGCCGACTGATTCGGATCGCCCGCGCCCAACCCTACTGACAGGGCATTATCGATTAGCGCGGCGTACTCGCGCATATCAGCGATCGCTTCTTCGTTGGTGGCGTAGTTTTTTGACAGTACGCCCACCAGCACATGGCCTTCTGCGGCCTGCCAGATCTCTTTGGCGTTCTGCTTAGAACCGGCCAACACGTTGAGGCACAGGCGGCCCTGATAGAAATTTGGGTTCAGACTCATGCGCGTTTTCCTCCACTGAGTAACGCCTGGATACGGCTAAAGATAATATGCAGCTGATCGGCGCTGACGCTGCGCACATCGGCTTCGATAATGCCTTCATTGGCTTTGTAGCCACGGAAGTAGATGGCGATATCGCCAGTTTTCAGCGCCTGCACCAGCTCGCCGGTTGGCCATTGAGTGACGGCTTCATCGAACTTGATCTCAGCACGCGCGATATCACGGCCCGCCGCATCCCACACCACACGCGCAGAGACGCCATTGATCGTGTTGAGGTTATCGATAAACGGCGTCATGTTGGCCACCATCTCAGCGCCGGTGGTTTTCGGCTGCACCAGATAGTTTTCAATCGCCTGGGTCAGACCGAGAATGCCCTCTTTGCCGACTTTCATCGCACGACCAATACCGTTGCTTTGACGTTTGACCCATTCAACGTACTGGGTGCGGCCAATTACCAGACCGCTGGTCGGCCCTTCAATCGCCTTGGCTCCGCTGTAGATCACCAGATCTGCGCCCATCTGGTAATAGCATTGCAGATCTTCTTCTGCCGCCGCATCCACGATTAACGGGATACCGTGTTTACGTGCAACCACCGCCGCCTGCTCCACACTGAGGTGGCTCTTTTGCACGCAGTGGTGTGATTTGATGTACAGCAGCGCCGCCGTGGTTGGTGTGATGGCGGCAGCCAGCTGTTCAGGCGAACATTCGTTGCTGTAGCCGGCTTCAACCAGACGCCCACCGCCCAGCGCCACCATGGCGCCCACCGGGGCACCGAAGTTCACGTTATGGCCTTTAGGCACCACGATGTCGTGCGGCACGGTCAGCGGCGCGGCATGCAGGTTGTCCAGCAGCCAGTCGTTATCTTTGACGATTACCGCCGCCACGCTCTGTGCGATGCCAGCCGAGGCGCAGGAGACCACGACCGCACTCTCGACATCCAGTAACTTCGCGATGTACGCGCCGGTTTTGTTGACCAGATCTTTGATCTCGAAATAGTGATTCAAACCGTAGCTGACGGTCTCGACCACATCAGCGGAAGGCGTTGAAACACCAAGGATGGTCATACGACCGGAGGCATTGATGACCTGTTTCAGGTCATATTTTTCATAAATCGAAGACATGATTGGCTTTCCCTTCATCAGTCAGATGCCACTCACCCGCGACAACCACGGCCAGCGGCAGCAAATGTTGCTCACCCAGAACCCGTTCGCCTTCAGCATCGACGAACGGGAGGGCTTCCTCTTTGACGGTAAAAATGGTCAGGTCGGCGTCATAACCTTCGGTTAAGCGCCCTTTGCCCGCTAAGCGCAGGCCAGCCGCGGCATTGCCGGTCACGCAGTCGATAACCTGCGGCAGCGTCATGCCAATGCTGAAGAATTTCGACATCACGTGCGCCAAGCTGTGTACCGGGCCGTTGATGCGGTTGCGACAGTAAATGTCGGAGCTAATAGTGTCGGGCAGAATGCCTTGCGCGATAGCCTGACGGGCTACTTCAAAGCTGAAGCTGGCACTGCCGTGGCCGATATCCAGCTTCACGCCGCGCGCGATGGCATTTTTCACCGCGGCTTTCAGTTCGCCCTGTGGCGACAAAATGCGGTTCGGTTTGCCGTTGAAGCAGTGAGTAATGATGTCGCCGGAAGTGAGCAGATCGGCGATCTCTTCCAGCACCGGCGGATTGTTGCCGATGTGTACCATCAGCGGCAGATTGCCAGCCGCCTGTTGAATTGCCTTGGCGCGAATCAGCGGTTGAATGCCGTTTTCACCTACTACGCTGCTGCTCATACGCGCTTTCAGACCCACGATGAAGTCCGGCCGACGTTTCACTGCCTGCACCACGGCGTCACCGTCGATCTGCGCCATGTCTGCCAGCTCGTTCTGGGTGATGATGCCGGTGCGCGAAATGTTGATCAGGGCGCGCACTTGTGTCGTGGCAGAACGGGTAAGTTGATAGAAATCGTCGATGTGGTCTGCGCCAGTGCTGCCTGCGTCGACGACAGTGGTCACACCCTGTGCCACGCCAATCGCATCGGCTTCATCATGATAAATCGGGGATTTGGGATAGCAGTGCACGTGGCTGTCGATCCAGCCTGCGCTGACATAGTAGCGCCCCGCCAGATCGCGCTCCTGCTGTGCCACGCCGCTCACTTCACCCACGGCGGCAATCTTGCCGTGCTGGATCGCAATATCCACCAGCTGTTCGTCGCACAGACGCGCGCGGCGCAGAATCAGATCAAACATATTTACTCCTTAACGTGCATTCTGCCCGGTGCGCATAAATGCGCACCCTACGGAATCTTCATCACATCTGTGCGGGGGCATCAATGCGCCCCCACAGAATGCGCTGTTCAATCGTAGGGTCGCCGTGAAGGGCGACCGTTAAATCGGAAACAGCTTTACAGCGAAACCGGGAACATCGCACCTAACGCCATGGCACCCAAAATCGCACCACCAGTGATCGGTTTGTTCCAGAGATAGAACAGCAGCGCACCCACCAGCGATCCGAGGCCAATCGGAATCGATGCGGCCATCGCAGACAAGATGATCAATGGCCCAAGGAAACGACCGGAGGCATTGCCTGCCCCCATCATCACGTCTGCACCGTAGGTGGAGTCGCTCTGGTTGATGGTGAATTTACGCGCCAGAATGATCAGATAACCAATGGCTAATCCCACCACCAAGCCGGTCGCCAGCGACGCCGCAAAGTTGGCTACCGGGAATACGATGCCCGCACCCAGCAGCAACGCCGGAACGCCCAGGCCCACACCGGTTTGAATCGCTCCACCGATATCGAGAATCCCGACCAGCGAACCTTCGATGATACGGGCAAACAGGAAGCTGGCACCAAACGCCGCGACTGCGCCATACACGCCGGTTTCCATCCCGGAACGCAGCATCGAAACAAATGCCACTTCGTTAAATGCGCCGATGCCGTACAGGTAGTACATGTGCGTACCGGCAAACACCCCGGCGGACAGCAGGCCAACAAAGATCGGGAACGACCAGTCGGCATACCAGAACCCTTTGTTTTCAGTCTCGTTCATTCTCTAGGCTCCTTATTTGCCGCTCAGGCTGTTGTGAATCATGTCCAGCCAGCCAGGAATGCCAAGTTGGAAGGATTGCAGCAGCTTCATGTCGAAACCACGGAAGAAGCCGCTCAGGGCAAACAGCAGCACGATAGCGAACATCATCACTTTGGTGACCTTGTTCCAGCCGCTCTCTTCCACACCTTTACCAATCAGGATACCCAGCACCAGACCCGGCACCGCGTTACCCATGATCAATTGCGCCAGACCACCAAAAATGGTCGCCCAGAAACCGGATTTCTTACCCGCATCAATCGCGGCCAGCCAGAAGATCACCGGCATTACCGTGTTCACCAGCAAGTTCGCCGCCGGGACCAGCACTTTCACTGCCGTCACCTGCAACGCAGCCGGGACCGCAGAAGCGGTACTGTTGAGGAACGCCACTACAATCATGCCGATAATGCCGCAGGCAATCGCCATGCGTTTCGGGTTATGCAGGGTTTCCGCGACGTTACGATTTTTCACCATCAACGCGGCCGCACCCCAGTTAGGCAAAATGCGGTGGTCAACGTCCTGTGTGAAGGAGCCTGCGGCGACAGACGATGCCCAGGCGTTAAAGAAGAAGCCAAGACCAAAGGAGAAGTGCGATGCAGGATCGCCTTCGCAGGAGTTCAGTTCACCCAAAGTACGAAACGCGCCCATACCTTGCGTGGTAGGTGCATGAAACATGCGCGCCGCGCCTGCTCCTACCCCAATACCAACCAATCCGCCAATGATCAACGACTTAAACAAAATGATTAAAAACATGTTGTTGTACCTTTTGTTATCGTCTTTATTGAGTCGCTGTGAATTCCACCTTATCGGTATCAATCACGGTGACGCTGACGGTGATCTCCAGCTCAACGCTGTAATTCCGCCGTTCGCGCGCCAGAAAGAAGAACAAGAACTTCTCTGTGCGCACGCTCTCCTGTGCGCGCAGCACCCGCACATCTATGGGTTCAATGCGCAACAGAATCTTTTGACTGGTGCGCAGCACTTGCTGCTGCACCTTACTCAGTGCATCGGCAAAGGCTTTTGCTTTGCTGTCGCCTTTGCCCTGCACCGTGACCTGAGTGTCATATTGCTGTTTCATGCTTAGCTGCCGTGTTTTTTGTTCCAGGCCTGCACCAAGCGCTCACCCAGCTCTTCTTTATCCATAAAGCCGAAGCCCAACACGGTGGCACCTTCGTTAATCGCGGTGACACCTTCGTCAATCGAACGCATACCGTGTTTGGCTTTGTAGCCATATTTATTCTGCGCGGTGATAGCACCCGCGCCGCCGCTGCCGCAGAAAGAGATGCCGAAGTCCGCGTTTTCCGCTTTCATCACATCGCCCAGCTTCATGTCGGCTGCCACGCCCGGCACCACAACGGCATGACCGCCAGCTTTCTCAATACCTGCTGCCACTTTCTGGCCTTTACCCAGACGATCACCAATCACGACTGTCACCATGTTCATTTCCTCTCAATTCATGCTTCGTTCGATTTCGCCACTTCAATGTGCACAGACAGCAGCCAGGCTTCTTCTTTTGGCAGGTTGCCAAACAGATCCACTACTTGCTGTGCCAGCGCCATGGTTTCTGGCGAGATATCTTCAAATAATTCGGCTTCCACATCCGGCAGCGCTTCACCTGTGAGGGAACGCGCTGCCATCGCCCGCACATGCGAGGCCAGCATCTGTTGCTGAACGGCGTTGGCTTCAATGTGGTGCGCGGTGTAAATCGCCGCAATCTGCTTCATCACGTTATCCGCCAACGCCTGAATGGCTTCCGGCGTACTCTGTTTCAGCGGGACAGCTTCACTCCTCACCTTGTAACTCCTGTTAACTGCGGACCTTTAGAGATAATTCGCGTTAAAAAGAAATTACGCTTTCCGTTAGCGCCTGTGGAGACGCATCTTTTCCGCCTCGAAGTGGAAATCCCACGGCTGAGTGTGCGCCAGATCGCAGTACGCGCGAACTGTGCGAAACAGGTCACAAAATGCAGAGATGTGATGGTTTTAGGCAGGATGAGCGTTGAAACAAGCGGGCTTAACGAGAGAAATAAGGCCAGCAGGGGTGCTGGCCTGGGTTATCAGCGGAATTTCTTATGGTTGGCGTTGCGGATATCTTCCAACTTCTTCGCTTCAGTTTTGGCGTCATCCAGTTTATTGGCTTTCGCCAACTGGTCGACGACATCAATCTGCGCAATCAGAGAATCAAGACCAGCGTGATAATCCTTAATCTGGGCACTGTCGGCAGCCTGACCTTCCAGTTTTTCCGGCGTGGACTTTTTAGCATCCTCCGCCGCCTGGCGCATCTTGCCGAGTGCGGTTTGCATTTCCTGAGCATCAGAGGTTTTCTTCACCACGCTCAGGCCATCTTTCAGGGCATCCATATCTTTCTCCAGGTCAGCGGCAAAAACGCTAGCCGAGGAGAACAACAGCGAGAGAGACAACATTGCAATCAAATGCTTACGCATAAATATTCCTTATTTCCCCGTCATACTTCAGGTTCCAGATGCGTAGGCTACGCTCACCTCAATCACTTACTGATGTATGCGCTTGAGGATTCACTCACTTGCCGCCTTTCTGGAACGCGAATTATTTGGGGTATTATTGTCGGGCAAAAAAAAGCAGCCTCGTGGGCTGCTTTCAGGAAGCGATGTCTTTATTGTCCGGCGATTTTCATCTCCGGCAGCAGCACCGACCCGCATTGTATATTGCTGCGCGTTTCAATGTCGTTACCGAGCGTTACCATATTGAGCCACATATCCTTGAGGTTGCCCGCAATTGTGATCTCACTCACAGGATATTGGATTTCACCGTTCTCAACCCAGAAGCCTGAAGCACCGCGAGAATAGTCACCGGTCATGGCGCTGACGCTGGAGCCCATCATTTCGGTGACCACTAAACCACGGCCCATCTGCTTCAGCATATCTTCAAAGCTATGTCCCTGGCCCGCGATGCGCCAGTTGTGGATGCCGCCCGCATGGCCGGTGCTCTGTAGGCCCAGCTTGCGCGCCGAATAGCTGGTCATCAGCCAGTTTTGCAGCACGCCATCTTTAATAATGTCACGCGCTTGGGTGCGCACGCCTTCGCTGTCAAACGGCGTAGACGCCAGCCCTTTCAGCAGGTGCGGCTTCTCTTCAATGGTCAGCCATTCCGGCAGAATCTGCTTGCCGAGAGAGTCCAGCAGGAAAGTGGATTTACGGTAGACGCTGCTGCCGCTGATCATGCCCACCAGGTGACCAAACAGGCCCGTCGCCACTTCCGGGGCGAAGATCACCGGCGCCTTCATGGTCGGCAGCTTACGCGGCGCTAAACGCGACAACACGCGACGCGCGCACTCCTGTCCGACCCATTCAGCACTTTGCAAATCGTCGATTGAACGCCCAATGGTGTAAGCATAATCACGCTCCATGTTGCCATCTTGCTCGGCAATCACGCAGCTGGAGAGTGAATGGCGGCTGGAGCAGTAGCTCTGCAGCATGCCGTGGCTGTTACCGAAAACTTTAATACCTACATGGCTATTGAAGCTGCCGCCTTCGGTGTTAGTAATGCGTTTGTCAGCCTGCAGCGAAGCCTGCTCCGCCTGAGCGGCGAGTTCGATGGCGCGATCGGCATCGATCTCCCACGGGTGGTAGAGATCGAGATCCGGTGCCTCAAAGGCCAGAAGATCGGGATCAGCGGGTGCACCAAAAGGATCGACCGAGGTATAGCGCGCGATGTCGATCGCCGCCTGCACGGTGCGTTTAATCGCATCCGGGCTAAGATCGGTAGAGGAAGCACTGCCTTTGCGGTTTTGATGATAGACGGTGATGCCAAGCGCACCATCGCTGTTGAACTCGACGTTTTCAACTTCGCCGTAACGGGTGCTGACGCCGATGCCGGTGGTTTTGGTGACTGCCACTTCTGCACCATCGGTGTTGGCTTTTGCCAGTTCCAGCGCCTGTGCGACAGCCTGTTCTAACACTTTACGTTGTTCTGCAACCTGAGTAGATACGTTCATCGACCTGCCGTCTAATCTTAAGTATGAATTTATTGAGTCTATCAGACTCAGAGAACAATTTCGCAGTCGCCCGATAAACTGGTAGGATTAGCCTCTTTTTTTTAGGGAGCCAAGAGATGACCAAGCAGCCCGATGACTGGCTCGACGATGTGCCAGATAATCAAAACGAAGAAGATGAAGACGAAGAGATTATCTGGGTCAGCAAAAGCGAAATTAAACGCGACGCCGAAGAGCTGAAACGCCTTGGCGCCGAGTTAGTTGATCTGGGGAAAAACTCCCTCGACAAGATTCCACTCGACGAAGATTTGCGTGCCGCCATTGAACTGGCGCAGCGTATTAAGAAGGAAGGCCGTCGCCGCCAGTTACAGCTGATCGGTAAGATGTTGCGCGCGCGCGACGAAGATCCGATCCGTCAGGCACTGGATAAGCTGAAGAACCGCCACAACCAGCAGGTTGCGCTGTTCCATAAACTCGAGCAATTGCGCGATCGTTTGATTGAGAAAGGCGATGATGCCGTCGCAGAAGTGATTAACCTCTATCCCGAGGCCGATCGTCAGCAACTGCGCAGCATGATCCGTAATGCACAGAAAGAGAAAGCCGCGAACAAGCCGGTAAAATCCGCCCGTCAGATTTTCCAGTATCTGCGCGAGTTGGCAGAAGCGTAATTTTGCCGCGTGCATGAAAAAGGTCGCCATAAATGGCGACCCTACGGTGAAATTGCGCGGTTCGTCGGTGGCCATTCACTGATGGCCACCGCCTCACTATCGGCCCAGTCGCTCCAGCAGTTTCTGGTGAATCCCACCGAACCCACCATTACTCATCACCAGGATTGAATCTCCCGGCTGAGCTTCTTTTGCCACCATTTCTACCAGCGTATCAATGTCGGCACTCCACTGTGCGGGCTGGATGCAGGCTTCCGCCACATCCGAAACCTGCCATGGAATGTGGTGTGGTTGGAACAGGAACACTTTATCCGCACGGCCCAACGAAGGTGCCAGGTCGTTTTTGCTAACACCCATTTTCATGGTGTTGGAGCGGGGTTCTAGCACCGCCAAAATACGCGCGGTTCCGCCCACTTTACTGCGCAACGCCGCCAGCGTCGCGTGGATTGCGGTAGGGTGATGGGCAAAATCGTCATACACCTTGACGCCATTCACATCACCACGCAATTCCAGACGACGACGCGCATTGATGAAGCTGCTCAGCGCTTCACCCGCATCAACCGGTTTCACGCCCACATGACGCGCCGCAGCAATCGCCATCAGCCCGTTGTGCATATTGTGTTCACCCACCAGCGTCCAGTTCACTTCCCCGACCTTCTCACCGTCGAGCCAGATTTCCCAGTGCGATGAGTCCGGGGTGAGCTTTTTCGCCTGCCAGTGCCCGTTGTCGCCGACGGTTTCCTGCTCGCTCCAGCATCCCATCGCCATCACCTGCTTGAGATTGTGATCGTGCTCCGGCAGCAGGATCTTGCCCTGGCCGGGTACGATGCGGATCAGGTGATGGAACTGTTTCTGGATCGCACGTAGATCGTCAAAGATATCGGCATGATCGAATTCGAGATTGTTGAGGATCAGCGTGCGCGGGCAGTAATGGACAAATTTCGAGCGTTTGTCGAAGAAGGCACTGTCGTACTCATCCGCCTCAATGACGAAGAATGGACTTTTTCCTAATTTTGCCGAAACCTCGAAGTTTCCTGGCACCCCACCGATGATGAAGCCCGGTTCAAGGCCACAGGCCTCCAGAATCCACGCAGCCATGCCTGCGGTGGTGGTTTTGCCATGTGTTCCCGCTACCGCCAGTACCCAACGGTCACGCAGCACGAAATCATGCAGCCACTGCGGGCCAGAGAGGTAAGGAATGTTACGTTCCAGTACCGCTTCAACACAAGGATTGCCGCGCGTCATGGCGTTGCCGATAATCACTAAATCCGGTTGAGGATCAAGCTGACTGGCATCATAACCCTCTGTTAATTCAATACCTTGCTGCTCCAGCAACGTGCTCATCGGCGGGTAGACATTGGCGTCCGAGCCGGTCACTTCGTGTCCCAGCGAGCGGGCCAGCATTGCCAGTCCGCCCATGAAAGTGCCACAAATCCCAAGGATGTGAATACGCATAAAGATATCCATTACTCAAAAGTTCGGCGCACAGTGTAACCCCGAGCAGAGTGGGAAGAAACGGATTAGGACTATGGTTTTTAAAGTTCAATCGGCTAAACTGCGCTCATACGTTGGTAGCGTGTTACTACTGCTACCACTCCATCGTAGATTCAGGGAATGTGTTATGAAAACGTTAGGCGAATTCATCGTCGAGAAGCAACACGACTTTCCACACGCCACAGGTGAACTGACGGCGCTGATTTCCTCCATTAAGCTGGGAGCGAAGATTATCCACCGCGACATCAACAAAGCGGGTCTGGTGGATATTCTGGGTGCCAGTGGCGTGGAAAACGTGCAGGGCGAACAGCAGATGAAGCTGGACCTCTTCGCGAATGAAAAACTGAAAGCTGCCCTGAAAGCGCGTGGAGTGGTTGCCGGTATTGCTTCCGAAGAAGAAGACGAGTTCGTGATCTTCGAAGGTTCAGAAGACGGCAAATACGTGGTGTTGATGGATCCGCTGGACGGTTCTTCTAACATCGACGTTAACGTTTCCGTTGGCACCATCTTCTCGATCTACCACCGTATCAGCGAACCGGGTACGCCGATCACTGAAGCGGACTTCATGCAGCCGGGTAACAAGCAAGTTGCTGCAGGCTACGTGGTTTACGGCTCCTCGACCATGATGGTTTACACCACCGGCGTGGGTGTGCATGCCTTTACCTACGATCCTTCACTCGGTGTGTTCTGCCTGAGCCACGAGCGCATGACCTTCCCAGAAAAAGGTTACACCTACTCTATCAACGAAGGTAACTACATTCGCTTCCCTCAGGGCGTGAAGAAATACCTGAAGTTCTGCCAGGAAGAAGATATCGCCACTAAGCGCCCTTACACCTCGCGCTATATCGGTTCACTGGTGGCAGACTTCCACCGTAACCTGCTGAAAGGCGGTATCTACCTGTATCCAAGCACCGCAAGCCACCCGAAAGGCAAGCTGCGTCTGCTGTATGAGTGCAACCCAATGGCATTCCTGGCTGAACAAGCCGGCGGTAAAGCCAGCGACGGTGCCAACCGTATCCTCGATATTCAGCCAGAAACGCTGCACCAGCGCTGCCCGTTCTTCTGCGGCAATGACGCGATGGTCGATGACGTTGAGCGCTTTATCCGTGAGTTCCCAGACAGCCACGAATAAGTGGATCTGAGATGAAAAAAGCCCGCTAACCAGCGGGCTTTTTGTTGCTTACTCCACCCTGCGTATTTTGGCCTGGCGATCAATCAATTCACCCTGTGATGAATAATATCGACTTGGCCATATTTCATCCGGTGTAACACCAATGGCTTCAGCAATTAGCCATTCACCTTTCGGCCAAGGTCGAATCAACGCATTGCCCAGTGTGGTCGAGCATAAACCCGCCTCTCTTGATACAGCGGCTAATGAAGTCCCTTTCTTACGTAAGGCAGCAATGATATCGGCCTGATGCCAGTCTTGCTTGGTTTCACCCACGTTACTCTCCTTAGTTATCGTTATACGTTTCAATAACGATACTACGTTACTCGTAGTATCTGACAAGCAGTAAATCTACGATTCTCGTAGCCATGAAACCGACCTCCTCCCTGCAAGACACTTTCTGCCGACGCCTGAAACAAGCGCGTCTTGGGAAGGGTTTTTCGCAAAAAGGGTTAGGAATTGCCGCTGGCATTGAAGAGTTTTCCGCCAGTGCGCGCATCAATCGCTATGAAGTGGGTAAGCACCAGCCTGATTTACTGACGCTGCAACTGCTGGCAAAAGCGCTGGAGATTCCCGCTGCCTATCTTCTGGCAGAAGATGACCAGTTGGCCGAAATGATCTTGCGCTTTCCCGATGAGAAAAATACCAACGCGCGTTAATGCGCTTTGCTAATGCTTTACGCGGTTGCCACGCGGAATTGCGCCATCGACTGCTGTAGCTGCTGTGATTGCGCTTCCAGCGATTGCGTGGCGGCGCTGGCTTCTTCCACCTGCGCGATGTTCTCCTGCCTGTAGCATTGAATCTTACAATAATCCTGGCTATAGTATTTTTTACCACAGCTAGGGCGATATCAAATGGAAATTGAGTTAAGAATTTTCGTCGAGTGGAGCTACAACAAGAAGCGAAAGAAATCAAAAATCAGTGATGCTGATTTACGCACTGTTGCAGCTGAGCTTTTCGAAGACATTAAGAATGGATCAACCACAGCCGCATTGGGCGGTGGAGTGTTTAAAAAGCGTTTGGGTGACGAAGATAGCGCAAGAACCATTGTTGCCTATCATCATGGTGATAAGCTCTACTTTATCGATGGTTGGGAAAAAAAAGAGATCCCTAAAAACAAGCGTGAGATAGATGACTCTGATCTAAAAGTGTTCAGACAAATCTCCAAAGCTGCTAAGGCCTACACCGCAGAACAAATCGAAAAGCTAGAGAAAAATCGGATTTATGTAGAGCTACCCTCTATTAATCAGGAGAGCACAAAATGAGGATTAATAGGCGCGTACTGAAAATGCACGCAATGATGAAACGCCAGTTTAAGGCGGGTCTAATCTCAGCAGATATGATGCAAGAGGCTGATGCAATCTTTGCAGAAGCAAAGTTAGAGGCGATGAAAGATTCAATCACTGGCGAACGCATCAAGGCGATGCGCGCACGCGAGAAATTGAGTCAAAGCCAGTTTGCCGAACGTATCGAGGTTTCTACAACCTGCCTCCAGAAATGGGAACGAGGCGCAACAAAACCTAAAGGGATTGTTGCACTGGCATTGAGGCACATTGAGGCCAAAGGGCTTGATGATTTTTTAGCGGTCTAGACTGCACGAACCAACCCGCGCCGGCGCTGAACAATTACCAGTAACGGGCGGGTATAGAGATAATTAAATAGTATTAGTCGTCACGCGGAACTGCGCCATCGACTGCTGTAGCTGCTGTGATTGCGCTTCCAGCGATTGCGTTGCCGCGCTGGCTTCTTCCACCAACGCAGCGTTTTGCTGTGCGGCTTCATCCATCTGCGTCACCGCCTGGTTCACCTGCTCAATCCCACGACTCTGCTCTTCAGACGCAATCGAAATCTCTTTCATCAGCGAAGTGACACGCATCACTTCACTGGAGATCTCATCCATGGTTTCACCTGCGCGGGTCGCCATGTCGCTGCCCTCTTTCACACGCGTCTGCGATTCGCTGATCAATTCACGAATCTCTTTTGCGGCGGTGGCGCTGCGCCCGGCCAAGGTACGAACTTCGTTAGCCACCACGGCAAATCCGCGCCCCTGCTCCCCTGCACGCGCCGCCTCTACCGACGCATTGAGCGCCAGAATATTGGTCTGGAAAGAGATGCCATCAATCACGCTGAGAATGTCGCCGATACGGTTGGAACTCTGGGTAATCTCCTGCATCTTCTCCATCACATAGCCCACCACTTCGGCACCGCGGTCGGCACTGTCAGACACATTGCTGGCCAACTGGTTGGCCTGCTGCGCATTGCTGGCGTTAAGACGCACAGTGGCGGTGAGCTGCTCCATGCTGGCAGCGGTTTGCTCCAGTGAAGCCGCAGACTCCTCAGTGCGCTGCGATAAATGGACGGTGCCGGCGGCCAGTTCACGGCTACCCACATCAATCTGCAAGCTGGCTTCACGCACCTGACTGACTGACTCACTCAGCGCCAGCTGCATTTCAGCCAATGCGCCGTTTAAGCGACCAATTTCATTTTTGCCTGCTTGCGGCAACGGCTGTGATAAATCACCCGCCGCGATTTGCTCCAGATGCTTGATGGCTTGATTCAATGGCTCCATAAACAGACGGCGCAAAAGCTGCCATGACAGCACGATGAGTAGCAGCGTTAAGACCATTGCCACACCGATGAGCACTTTCATTTTTACTTCATTATCAGCAGCTTGCTGCATGCGCGCAGCGGAGACTTCATCGGCATAAATACTGAAATCATTGACGGCTTTGGAATAGTTAGCGGCAAGTTGAGATTGTTTGCCTTCCAGCACCTGATAATACTCGTCGGTATACTGTTTAGTCAGCGCATCCATCATCGGTTGAATGCCCTCTTTATCGTAAATCGTATAGGTCGACACGATAGCATCCGCTAGCTCTTTACCGTGGGCCGTGACGGTACCTGCATCCACAAAGGCTTTGAGCAGTTTATGCGAGCTGTCCACCGCAGCCTGCGCCTGTCCGGTCACTTTCGCCCCATCATCTAACAAACCGATTTCGATTTTACGCACTGCCAGGGCGGCGTTGGCACGAGCACGCATCAGTTCGGAACGGCTTTGGTACAGCTTGTTTAGCTCAATACCCTGAATACGGTTGATGGCATCTAATGACTGGTTGCCCGCATTGATGGCATAGATGCCCATAAAACTTACCGCCAGCAGTAGCAGCGTCATGCAGAAGAGTAAGGCACGTATTCCATTTCTAATCGATAGCTGTTTCATGATCATTCCCGTGTGTATGAAAAAAGGCAGAACTCCACTGGCCCTAAAACGGAGAGATTATCGGCAGCCGATCGTAGAAACTTTATCCAAAGTTGAGGGAGCCATGACAATCAATCAACAAAGGCAGTTGCACCCGTCCCACTGATTGTTGATAAATGGGGGCGTAAAAAAACGTCAGCGCGGGCACTGACCCGTGCATCCATCCATCTTCAGGGAGAAATCATGGCTGCTTATGCCTCTACCATTATTCTGGTCTGCCTCGCCGTCCTGAGCTATTTCGTTCACAACAGCGCTGTCACTATCTCGATTCTGATCCTACTGGCCATTAAGCTCACACCGCTGTCGCAGTTCTTCCCGTATGTGGAAAAACAAGGCATTCAGATCGGTATTATTATTCTGACCGTCGCGGTAATGGCGCCACTGGCAAGTGGGACGCTGCCTGCTTCATCCTTGCTCAAGTCATTTGCTAACTGGCAATCGATCGTGGCGATTATTGTGGGGGTGTTTGTGGCCTGGCTGGGCGGACGTGGCGTCAGTTTTATGAGCGTGCAGCCTTCGGTGATTGGTGGATTGTTGATCGGTACGGTGATTGGTGTGGCCTTTTTCCGTGGTGTGCCGGTCGGACCACTGATTGCTGCAGGGATTGTCTCGCTGTTTGTCACCGCTAAGTAGGCCGTTGGAGCATTCCGAAACGCCAAAAAGGGGGCATACTTTCAGAGTCAGTTGGCTATAATAGCCGTCACTCAACATATGACCAATGAAGGAAAGCCAGATGAGTTTGAACCAGGTGCCTGCAGGTAAAGAACTGCCAGAAGATATCTATGTCGTTATCGAGATCCCAGCCAATGCTGATCCGATCAAATATGAAGTGGACAAAGAGTCTGGCGCCCTGTTTGTAGACCGTTTCATGTCTACCGCCATGTTCTATCCGTGCAACTACGGTTACATCAACCACACCCTGTCTCTGGATGGTGATCCGGTTGACGTGCTGGTGCCAACCCCGTATCCGCTGGTGCCGGGCTCAGTGATTCGCTGCCGTCCAGTTGGCGTGCTGAAAATGACCGACGAGTCTGGCGAAGATGCCAAGCTGGTTGCGGTTCCGCACACCAAACTGAGCAAAGAATACGATCACATCAAAGATGTGAACGACCTGCCAGAACTGTTGAAAGCGCAGATCACCCACTTCTTCGAGCACTACAAAGATCTGGAAAAAGGCAAATGGGTTAAAGTTGACGGCTGGGACAACGCTGAAGCGGCCAAAGCTGAAATCATTGCCTCTTACGAGCGCGCGCAGAAGAAATAATCTTCCTCGCCTTGCGAGCATAAAAAAACACCGTCCAATGGACGGTGTTTTTATTTATGCCTCTGGTGCATCATCGCGCTTCAGCCAGTCGCCACTCGCTATGCGGGTGCGCCCGACAATCGAACGCTGATAGACATACAGCCAGGCACTGCCGTAAGGCGTCTGCAAGAGCTGACGTTTGTACTCACCATTCTTGCTGCGCAAGGCATCAAGTTCGCCGAGGGTGCTCGCATCAATGCGATAGACCTCGCAATAGACGGTTCCCTCCCCTTCAATGACCCCCGGATAGTGACCGAGATTGTAGAGTTCGAACCCTTCAATCTGATGGTCGCCGAGCCATTGCGCATTCGTCATCCAATGACTGTTTCCCTGTTTGCGCCGTAAACTGCCGTAGACAATTATTCGCATTGCTAAAACTCAAACTGATAGAGCAAATCCAGTGCCTGATCGAGACCCGACACGGCTTCCAAATAGAGTTTGGGCATCAGGCGATAACGCAAGGTTAAAGTCGCCAGTGAATCAAATATGCCGACACCGTATTTTACTTGTAGACCCGGCAGTACATAACCGCTCACCTGCACCTGCTGGCTGTCGCCTACGCCGGTGGTATCAAGCGCAAGGTTACTGACGCCGAATGTCTCGCCGATTTTACCCATAACCTGACCACTTTGTGCAACCCCTAAGCCAACAAGCGCTGAAGTTAATGCATTACTGTCGCCGTCGCTACTCAATCCCTGGCCACGTAACAGGTAGGAAAGCGCCTCCTGCTGCGACATCGCTGGGTCAGAGAACACTTCCACTTTGGGCTCATCGGCCAGGCCAGTGACACGAATACCGGCGGTGACATCATCTTCAGTGGCCTCTGGATTACGAATCGCTTCCAGGTTCACGTAAGGCTGGTCCGGCGGTCCGGCAAACTGCAGCTCGCCTTTGCGCACAATCAAATCCTGGCCATAGGCATGGAAGCGACCGTCAGGAATGTTGATCTGCCCGTTTAAGCCAAGGCCGGTTTTATCCTGCACCAGTTTGAGATCGCCATTGAGTTTGGCCTTCAAACCAAACGCTGACAGTCGCACATCGTTACCGACGTGGATCACCAAATTGCTGTTAATCGGGATCGCGGCAGTCTTCGGCTGTATCGGTTTGAGATCTTTATCCAGCATCACCTCATCGGAAGAGACACCCGTCGCGCTTTCCGGCACTTCCTGCACCGTGATGCGCGCCCACGGAATATCGACCTTGCCATCAAGATTAAAGGCGGCTGGCGTGGCCTCAAACACCAGGTCTGGCGACACGTCCATGCGCACCATCGGCGGCACGGTAACGCGAATACGGTTGCCCTGCGCAGTGATACGCGCACGCCAGTTATCCAGTTGGCTCCAGTCGGCATTGCCGCCCAGATTGAGGTTGCCCTGCGTGGTCTGCAGCAAGCCGTTGAGCGTGGAACTCATGCCGTTGAAGACCATATTCAGGTTGGCCGATGTCAGTGAAACCGGCATAAAGCTGGCCTGCACGTTGACATCGCTCAACCCCAACTGACCAAACACCTGTGGCTGTTGCAGCGAGCCGCCCAGACGCAGGTTACTGTTGAGGTTGCCTTGGATCTTCTCGCCCTGCATCAACGCCGGGTTGAACATCGCCAGCGACAGATTGCTGATACCGATGTTGCCCGACAGCTGACGACGGGTTTGCGGATCGGCAATCTGCACATTACCGCTCAGCTGGCCGTTGTTGACGATGTGGATCAGCCAATCCAGCTGTGCACGTCCATTACGCATCGCCGCATTCAGGTTGAGCGTATCGAAGGCAATCGGCAGCGTGTTGCCCTGCACATCTTGTTCGACTTTAACGCCGCTACCTTTCAGTGAGACCGTACCGGTTGGCAGTGCGCCATCAGCCGTCCAGTTCACCCGTGCATCGCCACTGAACACGCCGTTCAGTTTGGTCGCATCGGTGAGGAACGGTTTGATCATCGCCAAATCAAAGCGGTTCAGCACCACATGAGCATGGCCGCTCGGACCTGCTTCAATCGGTTCGGGCACGCACAGCTGCGCGTTCGGGTTCTGCCAGCAGTGCGGCCCAATGGTCGCAGTCTGCTTGCTGTTGAGATAATCAATCGCCATGGCACGCGTCAGACGCCATTCGCCGACCGGCGTGTCGAAGCGCGTATTGTTGAGATTACCCTGCCAGCGCTCAGTTTTACGATCGAAGCTGCCGTTGAGTGCCAGCTGGCCGGAGACCGGTTCACCTTGCACATTAAGCTTGAGCTGATGCTGCTTCTCATTGCCATCAGCGTTCAGCGTCAGCAGATTGATCTTCAGTGCGTCCTGTTGCAGCTGTTCGACGCGCAGTTGCAGCTTACCGGCGATCTGATCGCTAGATTTCACATCGCCTTCCAACGCCACACGACGAATTTGCAGCTGCTGCCAACGTAAGCCGGTTGCCGTGATATCAGCCAACAGCTGCGGCGCTTGTAAGGTCCCACGCGCTTTCACCGTGCCTTTCGCTACACCGCCGAGTCCCGGCAGCGCGTTATCCAGATGCGGGGCATCGATATTGGCGTCAAGATTAAGGGTATCGCCCAGTTCACCTTTCACATCCAGATGGTTACGGCCCAAAGCGATGTTGATTCCTGGGATTTTCCACTGGTTATAGCTGTTACCGGTGAGTGAGCCCTTGGCGCTTACAGCGTTCTGCTTAACGTTCCCCTTCAGCTCCAGTTGCGGCACGCTGAGCTGCCAGCTGCCGCCGTACAGGCTGCCACGCGTGGCTATCTTGCCGTCGAGTTTGGCTGGCCAACCCGGGTACTGTTTGGCGGTGTTGATGCCAGAGAGCGTCAATTCGCTGCGCCAGCTGATGGCTTTGCTCCAGTCCACCAGCGCCGTCAAATCGACATTGCCCTGCAATGCCGCCACGCGCAGCTTGTCCAGACTGAACTGCTGCACGTTGCCTTTCCCGTCGAGCGAAAGGGTCGCGGGCGGCACGCCTTCACCTTTCACCGCGGTGCGCAGTGACATCACGTAATCAGTGGCTTTGCCTTTGAACTGATAATCCAGGTTATCCGCCTGATACTGCACCGGGCCGGTAAGCGGCCAGCGCAATTCCGGGCTGGTGAGTTTCAGTGACAGTGGCAGACCCGCCACCGCCGGTTGTGCTGCGGCATCCAATTGTGCGCGGACCGGGCCAGAGAGATTCAGCCCCAGCTTCAGTTCTTCACGCATCGCACCGCTGAGATTCATTTTGATCTTCTCGCCCTTGATCGGATCGAGATTCAACGATCCGCTGAGCGCGAAATTCAATGGCCAGTTATCCGCCAACTGCGCATCACCGCTGGCGTTCAACTGCCCTTGCGGTGAATCAATATCAAAGGTTTCTAACTGAAGATGGCGGTCGGCGGTTTTGGCTTTCAGCAACAGACGGGTAATCGACACATCAGTATCGCCGGTCAAGCGCAGCTGTTCGCCGAGCAGCTCCTGTACGGTAATATCCAGCGGCAGCTGGAAGTCAGGCAGTTCGGGTAACAGCGGTTTGGCGAACATCTCTTGCAGCGTTTCACCCAAGGGCTTCTCATCCGGCTGCGGCTGCTGTACTTTCGGCTGCACCACTTGCTCATCAACCACTTTTGCCGCCTTAGGCAACGCTATCAGCAGACTTTGAATATGCGTTGGGGTTAACGTCAGCGCGCGCCCCTGCCAGTTGAGGCCGGTGGTGAAGTCCAGCAGTGAAATGGAAGTATCATCCACCTTCACATTGATGTTATGCAGGCCGACCTTGCTCAGCGTAATAGGGTACGGCGTAGTCAGGTTGGTGCTGCCGCTCTCCTCTTCTGGCGGTGGCGCAGCGGCAGGGGCCATTTTCTTGCTATCCACTACCACGCTGACATCCTGCAAGCCAATGTCGTTGACGCACACCGACGAGTGCAGCAGGCAGTTAAGATTGAGCGCCAGATGGAAGCGCCCGGCATCCACGCTCACGCCCGGCATCTCATACTTCACACCGCTCAGGGTGAGATCGCGCCAGCCACCTTCGACTTTGTTGATCGACAAACCCGGCACCCAGCGATCGGCGCCTTTCAACAACAGATGCAGCCCAGGCGTGGTGCCAATCAGAAACGCGATACTGCCAAACAGCACCACCAGAAAAATACCGAACCCAATCAGGAGCTTTTTCCACAGCTTCATAGTTCAGGCCCCAGTCCTACATAGAATTGCAAACCATGTTCCTTGTCATCGCCAATCGGTCGTGCGATATCAAATTTGATCGGTCCCACCGGTGAAGCCCAGCGCACGCCAACACCGGCGCCGGTTTTGAAATCGCTTTGCTTGATGTCATTTACTGCTTCACCCGAATCGACAAACACCGCACCCCACCACTTGCCGGTCACGTTGTACTGGTACTCCAGCGAGCCGGTGGCCATTTTTGACGCACCGGTCAACTTGCCGTCGCTGTCACGTGGGGAGACATCTTTGTATTTGTAACCACGAATGCTGCGGTCGCCCCCGGCGAAGAAGCGCAGGTCTGGCGGAACTTTGTCGAAGTTGTTGGTTTCTATCCAGCCAAGGTTACCGCGCACCACAAAGCGATTTTTCTCACCCAGCATACGGATCCAGACGTTTTGCGCCTGCAGGATCAGGAAGTCGACATCCGATCCCCAGGTGGTATCAGAGACATCCACTGAATAGCGCTGTGAATCACCCCAGGTCGGCATCAAACCGCCGCGCGAACGCGTGCGGCTCAAACTCACGCCCGGATAGAGCAGCATGGTGGTGTTGGTCACACTGCCTTGGGTGAAGTGATCAATACTCCATTTCAGGTTAACTGCGCGCTGCCAGCCGGAGCTGCTGTCCCAGTTGCGCGAAACGCCCAGCGTGGTGGTGTCCGCTTTGGTGTCGTTGAGATCGGTACGCTTCAGGCCACCAGAGAAGGTGTAATACTGCTCCAGCGGGCTTTTCAGCAAGGGCACTTTATAGCTGAGATCGAGCTGTTGTTCAGGCGCGGAAATATAGGAGCTGGCAGTCAGGCTATGGCCGCTGCTGTTGATCCAAGGTTTTTTCCACGTGCCTTTCAGGCGCGGACCGACGTCGGTGGAATAGCCCACACCGGCTTCGATGGTATTCTCAACCCGTGGCGATACCGCCGCATTGAGCGGTAGCACTTTGGTCTGACGACCTTTATCAAATTCAGGAGCGACGACCACCGAGTTAAACCAGCCCGTTGCAGATAAACGACGGTTTAATTCCGCCAAATCGCGCGAGCTGTACGGATCGCCTTTTTTAAACGGCACAAGATTACGCAGATAGGCTTCGTTGATTTGCGAGCCCTGGAAACTGACATCGCCAAAACGGTAGCGCGGGCCACTGTCGTAGTCGATATCCCAGAATGCTTCGCGTCTTTCGACCGAAACGCCAAGCTGGCTTTGCTTAAAGTCACCGTCGAAGTAACCATTACGCAGTGCCAGGCTGGAGAAGCCGTTTTTAAATTTGTCGTATTCGCCGTGATTCAGTTGAGTGCCGATTTTCGGCGTGCCCTGTTTTACCCAGGCTTTGTAATCGTCATCGTTTCTGGCGGCACCTTCGACCACAATGTGGCTGCCCCCAATTTTCACCGGTTCACCCGGTTTGACGTGGGCGATCAGCACCGGTCTGCCACCCTGCGGCGGTGCAGGACGCGACTCGAAATCGATTTCCGGTTCGTAATAACCGAGTGCCCGCAAACCTTCTTTGATCGCCTGTGAAACACGCGCCTGGAAGCGCCCATCGCTTGATACTTCGTCAGTACCAATGGTAGACAAGCGCGCCCTGACGTTCTTCTGTAAATCCCCGGTTAGCCCTTCCAGCTGCAAGCGCACTTTCGCTGCCTCAACGGCAGGTGCAGCAAGCAACAGGCTGGCCAAACAATAAATATGCAATCGCGGCACGCGTACTCCTGTTAATAATGCCTGCCCCTTATTCCGCAGGGGCGTTATTTCTCATCGGAGGCTATCACCACCACTCGCTTACCCATCAGCATAGCCGCTCTTTTTGGCGGATGGCTGAGGAAAAATGGTCACTAAGCCAAATCATTTCCTATTGTCGGTAAATGGGGGGGGCGATACAACACCGAAGCCGCACTTCTGCGACTGTGGGTCGCGCACTCGGATTATTCCGACCTCCTTGTGCGCGCCTCTGGCGGCGGCATAAGCGCTGCTGCTATAATCAGCACCCAGCAGGCATGACCTGCTTCCCTTTCTGCCCCGACGTTAACGTTCCTTGTCGAAATGGCGCAGACATTTTTGGCACGGATAGCCCTGTATGACAGGCGAATACTGGATGTTCTCCTGCGCTGCCCAGGCCAAAAATGACAAGTGATTAACCCAACGGATCTTTTATGCTCGATAGCTTACTTGTCATTCTTTTACTGATTGTGATCAGTTCATTCTTTTCTCTTTCTGAGATCTCGCTGGCGGCTGCCCGTAAGATCAAACTGAAACTGCTGGCCGATGAAGGCAACATCAACGCGCAGCGCGTACTGAAAATGCAGGAACAGCCTGGCATGTTCTTTACCGTGGTGCAGATTGGCCTGAATGCCGTGGCCATCCTCGGTGGTATTGTCGGCGATGCCGCGTTTTCTCCCGCCTTTAACAGCCTGTTCAGCCGATTTATTCCCAGCGACATAGCCGAACAACTGAGTTTTATCTGTTCCTTCACCGTGGTCACCAGTCTGTTTATTCTGTTCGCCGATTTGACGCCGAAACGCGTCGGCATGATCGCGCCGGAGGCGGTGGCGTTGCGCATCATCAATCCGATGCGCTTCTGCTTGCTGGTGATGCGCCCGCTGGTGTGGCTGTTTAACGGGCTGGCGAACGTGTTCTTCCGCATCTTTAAATTGCCGATGGTGCGTAATGATGACATCACCTCCGACGATATTTATGCGGTGGTGGAAGCCGGTGCGCTGGCGGGGGTGCTGCGTAAACAGGAACACGAGTTGATCGAAAACGTGTTTGAGCTGGAATCGCGTACCGTGCCATCTTCCATGACGTCACGTGAGAACGTGGTGTGGTTTGATCTGCACGAAGATGAAAACACCCTCAAAACCAAAATCGCCCAGCATCCGCACTCTAAGTTCATTGTGTGTGATGGTGACATCGACCACATTGTGGGTTATGTCGATTCCAAAGAGTTGCTGCTGCGCGTGCTCGGCAATCAAAGCTTAACGCTCAGCAGCGGTGTGCAGATTCGTTCTGCGCTGATTGTGCCTGATACGCTGACGCTCTCTGAGGCGTTGGAAAGCTTTAAAACCGCGGGCGAAGACTTCGCGGTGATCATGAATGAATACGCGTTGGTGGTGGGGATCATTACTCTCAACGACGTGATGACCACGCTGATGGGTGATTTGGTCGGCCAGGGTCAGGAAGAACAGATTGTGGCGCGTGATGAGAACTCGTGGCTGGTTGAAGGCGGCACACCGATTGATGACGTGATGCGCGTGCTGGATATCGATGATTTCCCGCAGTCCGGCAATTATGAAACCATTGGCGGTTTCATGATGTACATGCTGCGCAAAATCCCGAAACGCACTGATTTCGTCAAGTTCTCAGGTTACAAGTTTGAAGTGGTGGATATCGACAGTTACCGCATCGATCAGCTGCTGGTGACGCGTATCGACGATCGTCCACCGGTGCTGAGTGTGACCAAGAGCGCCACTGATGAGTTGGAGTCGCCGTAGTATCGGGCGGCGGAAAAAAACAAGGCGCGATTAATCGCGCCGCTACAGGGCGCCTAACTTCATGGCGCCCTTTCTTTTTACTGCTTAGTTGTACTCGGCTTGCAGTCGCAGCACCTGGCGATTGATTTCAGACATCACGCTGAGATGCTGTTTATCTTTGACGCGTGGCAACATCACTTTGCCTTTATCAAACTCAAACGCGCCAACATCCTTGATGTACAACCTTCCTTTAAATAGCGTTTTTACGTATTTCGCAATTTGCAGCGGATTATAGCGCTGGAAGATTTTCATGCTGTTTAACTCCTGAACAGATGTAATACGCTTCGCCGTTGCCAAATTCGGTACGAGCCCATGAAGCGCAAATGAGGCATAAATATAGAACATGATTCGTTGCGTATGTTCCGAAAAAGTGAATTTTTTACTGAATTGACACATCATTACAGAACACTCTGTTATCACGCTCACATTAACCAGTATAAACCTTCACTCATTAAGGAATTGTGGCGTGGGTTGCAAAGCTGTTAACTCATCGCGACAGGCGCATCATCCACGCCTAATATTGCAGAAACATGAATAACTGGTCTGATCACTAAGGAGCATCAACATGCGTTTGGTACACTCTCTGATAGCACTGGCACTGCTGGCCCCTGCTCTTGTCTCAGCCCACGCCATTAAGCTTGGCGATCGCGTCCCACCGGTTGGCGTGAGCGATAGAGGTGAGCTGCTTTATCAACAAGATCAGTTTAGCTATCAGCCCTGGAATAGCGCGCAGCTAAGTGGAAAAGTGCGAGTCATCTTACATATTGCCGGGCGTTCTTCGGCAAAAGAGCAGAATGCCGCGCTGATTGAGGCCATCAAAGCGGCAAAATTCCCGCATGACCGTTACCAGACCACCACCATTGTGAACACTGATGATGCAATTCCCGGTACCGGTATGTTTGTGCGCAGTAGTATTGAGAGCAACAAGCAGCAATACCCTTGGTCGCAGTTTATCGTCGACAGCAACGGCAACGTGCGTAAGGTATGGGATTTGGAGAAAGGCGGTTCAACCATTGTGGTGCTGGATAAAACCGGACATGTCCGTTACGCCAAAGAGGGTGCGTTGACACAAGATGAGGTGCAGCAGGCGATGACGCTGATTCGCCAGCTTTTGCAGTAAAGCAAGGCAGCCCACATAATTTTGTAGCGGCGCGATTTGTTGCGCGCCCTGGAAACCACACGATGGCAGGCAGATGCGCAATCAATGGCGCCGCTACGAGAAGGTGCCTTTAAAATTAAAACAGCGAGACGCGAAAGCCCGGATTCAGGAAGGATTCGCGTGGCGTGTAGTCAAGGGTTTTGCCCTGCCAGTCATGCACGTGGGCTCCAGCCGCAATCGCCACCGCGTGACCAGCTCCAGTATCCCAAATGTTAGTTGGCCCGAAACGCGGATAAAGCTGCGCTTTGCCTTCCGCCACCAGACAGAATTTCAGCGAAGAGCCAATTGCTGTGGTTTGATGTTCACCTAACTGCGTCAGATACTCTTTCAGCTCTTCATCTTTATCCGCATGCGAGCGGCTGACAACCACCAGCAGTGGACGCGCCTCGCGCACCTGGATTTGCGTCTTATGGCCGCTCTCTTCTTTCCAGGCTTTGCCTTCTGCTGCCGAATACATCACACCCAATGCTGGCGCATAGACCACACCTAACACCGGTTTGCCGTTTTCAATCAGGGCAATATTGACGGTGAATTCACCGTTGCGCTTGATGAACTCTTTGGTGCCATCCAGCGGATCCACCAGCCAATATTTTTTCCAGTTCTGGCGCACCGCCCAGCTCGGCGGATCTTCCTCTGATAACACCGGCACGTCAGGAGATAGCGCGGCCAACCCTTCAACGATGACCTTGTGCGCCGCGAGATCGGCAGCCGTGACCGGCGAATCATCTGACTTGCGCGTCACATCCATCGGCTGCTCACCCGCATAGACATGCATAATGGCATCGCCTGCTTCACGCGCCAGTTGGCTAATTTTATCTAACATTATTCACCTCTTTTCCGCTGATTCTGCCTGTCAGACATCAACAGCTCACCTCTACACATTTTAGCAGTTGTGTCCCGATGCTTTGCGGCTGAACTGTCTGAAACGGCAATCTATATGATTATCAATACCATAGTTCATGGTTGGCGGCTATGGCGTGATGCTGAATCCCTTTTTATCGGAAAGCGAAGCCTGCTGATGCGTGAAAGTCTGAGACACATCACAAATTGAAATGATAAATCGTAATCGTTTTACATTATTTTGAGAGGCCCATTAGATCAGACAAGGAGCAAATCATGTTCAAAGCGAGCATGTCGTTACTGGCGCTGTGTGTGACGGCGGCCACGGTGCAAGCCGCTACAGTGGATCTGCGCATTCTGGAAACCACCGATCTGCACAGTAATATGATGGATTTCGATTACTACAAAGACACGCCAACTGAGAAATTTGGTCTGGTGCGCACAGCCACGCTGATTCAACAGGCGCGTGCAGAAGCGAAAAATAGTGTGCTGGTCGATAACGGCGACATTATTCAGGGCAGTCCATTAGGCGATTACATGGCCGCTAAGGGATTGAAAAAGGGCGATGTGCATCCGGTCTACAAAGCGATGAACACACTGAACTATGAGGTTGGCAACCTGGGAAATCACGAATTCAATTATGGATTGCCCTATTTGCAGAAAGCGATTGCCGGCGCGCGTTTCCCCTACGTCAATGCCAACATTATCGATGAAAAGAGCGGAAAACCGCTGTTCACCCCCTACTTAATCAAAGAAACCACCGTTACCGACCGCAGCGGCAACGTGCATCGCTTAAAAATTGGCTACATCGGCTTCGTTCCACCACAGATTATGGTGTGGGATCGCAACAATCTGCAGGGCAAAGTGCGCGTTGATGACATCACGGAAACAGCGAAGCGCTATGTGCCGGAAATGCGCGCAAAAGGTGCTGAAATTATCATCGCTATTCCGCACTCAGGTTTAAGCAGTGAGCCTTATCACGCCATGGCAGAGAATTCCGTCTACTACCTCAGCCAGGTGCCGGGGATTAACGCCATTATGTTTGGTCACGCGCATGCGGTGTTCCCCAGCAAAGAGTTTGCTGCCATTAAAGGCGCTGACATTGCACAGGGCACACTAAACGGTGTTCCTTCGGTGATGCCTGGTATGTGGGGCGATCATCTCGGCGTGGTTGACCTGGTGCTGAATAATGAAGGCGGCAAGTGGCAGGTCACGCAGGGCAAGGCTGAAGCGCGGCCCATATACGATCCGGTTGCTAAAAAATCACTGGCCGCAGAAGACAGCGGTCTCGTAAAAGTGCTGGAGCAGGATCACCGTGCCACGCGTGAGTTTGTTGCTAAGCCGATCGGCAAATCAGCGGATGTGATGTACAGCTATTTGTCGCTGGTGCAGGACGATCCCACTGTGCAGATCGTGAATAATGCCCAGCGCGCCTATGTTGAGCACTTTATTCAAGGCGATCCCGATCTCGGCCGCTTGCCAGTGCTTTCGGCTGCCGCACCGTTTAAAGCCGGTGGACGTAAAAACGATCCCGCCAGCTATACCGAAGTAGAGAAAGGTGAGCTGACCTTCCGCAATGCCGCCGATCTGTATCTTTATCCGAATACCCTGGTGGTGATGAAAGTCACAGGTGCACAGGTGAGAGAGTGGCTGGAGTGCTCAGCCGCGCAGTTTAATCAGATCGATCCGCACAGCAGTAAACCGCAAGCGCTGATTAACTGGGATTTCCGCACCTACAACTTCGACGTGATTGATGGCGTCGATTACCAAATCGATGTGACGCAGCCTGCACGCTATGACGGCGAATGTACGTTGATCAACAAAGACGCTTCACGCATTAAGGAGCTGACATGGCAAGGTAAGCCAATCGACCCTAATGCGATATTTCTCGTCGCTACCAACAACTATCGTGCTTACGGCGGGAAGTTTGCCGGCACCGGCGATAAATACGTGGCGTTTGCTTCACCGGATGAGAACCGTTCAGTGGTCGCAGCTTATATCAGCAGCGAAACCAAAGCGCATGGCGAAGTAAAACCGCAGGCCGATCATAACTGGCGTTTAGCGCCGATTCACAGTGATACGCCGCTGGATATCCGCTTTGAAACCGCACCGGGCGAGAAAGCTACGCAGTTTATTGAGAAGTACGCTGATTATCCGATGAAAGCAGTGGGCAGTGACGAGATCGGTTTTGCGATTTGGCAGGTGGATTTGCAAAAGTAGTAACAGGCTATAGCCGGGCTGCCAAATGAATGGAGGGCACCCGGCTTTGATGCATCACCGCGAGCACAATAATCCCCTGCTGAATTGCCTGGTAATAAATCATATGACTCACAAAGGGAAAACTGAGTACGCCTTCGGCGAGATCGGATGCTCTGCTGATCCCCATCGTCGGTAGTTCAGAAAGCGTGTGCAATGTGCGCTGCAAACGTCTCAAGTATTGATGAGACTGCGTTTCGCCCCAGTGCTGCAAGGTGAACTGACGAATATCGACAAGATCCTGCCGCGCTTCATCCGTGAGCTGAAATTTGGCCATTTAATCCAGTAGTTGATTGAAAAATGTTTCACCATCGGTCAGTCGCCCGTTGGCAACGTCTTCTCTGGCTCGGGCAATTTTTTCCTGCAAAAACTGCTGCTTCATGAGTTCAATTGCCTGAAACTCTTCAGCAGATATGACAACGGCGACAGGTTTTCCGTTCCGACTGATTTGTACCGGTTCACGCTGAGCTTTGAGAAGCATATCCCCAAATTGGGTTTTAGCTTCGTTGGCAGAGAGTAAATACATTTCGCACCTTCCGCTTAAATCGTTCGATTCGCTCATTGTATTGGCCAATCGGGTAAAGATCAGCCAGATTTACAAACAAAAAAACCGGCATTTATGCCGGTTTTAATGAATTGCTGAATGCTTACAGAATTTCCAGCAGCTCGACTTCGAACACCAGAGTGCTGAATGGCGGGATGGATGCGCCAGCACCGCGCTCGCCGTAGGCGAGGTTTTGTGGAATCACTAATTCCCACTTAGAACCTACTGGCATCAGGGTCAGCGCTTCAATCCAGCCCGCGATCACGCCGCTTACCGGGAATTCAGCCGGTTCGCCGCGTGCCACTGAGCTATCAAACACCGTACCATCGATCAGCTTGCCAGTGTAATGCACACGGACACGATCCTGACGCGATGGGATTGGGCCATCGCCTTGAGTGATCACGCTGAACTGTAAACCAGATTCCGTGCTGCTCACGCCTTCACGCTGAGCGTTCTGCTCCAGGAATTTATGGCCATCAGCAGCCATAGCTTCAACGCGCTCACGACGCACGCCTTCCGCACGTTCGTGCACTTCACGCAGCGCGCGATGTACCACGTCAACAGGTACAGCCGGTGAGTTGCCTTCCAGCGCGTCACGCAGGCCCGCAAGCAGTGCTTCCGGCTGCAGACCCTGCAGTCCAGATTCCTGCAGCTGCTGGCCAACCTGTAAACCGATACCGTAACTTGCTTGTGATTCGACGCTGTCGAATGAAGGGGTGGTCATTTTGATTCCTTAATCCCGGAGAAAATAGAAACGGCAGCATAACAGCGCGGGCGGCTGGCGTAAAATCTGCTGCGGCAGAGATGACATTTCTCAGCGAAAGAGAAACAATACACAGGTCAAATTTTTCAATGCTGGCAGGCACTTCGCGCCCGTATTGCCCATACTATAGCTGTAGCGCTAAGAAAGAGAGAATACATGGGCCAAATCGCCCCACGACGTCGCAGGACGCGCGCACCGCGTACTTTTACATTACCGAGGTTGCAACGTTGGCTGCCGCAGATGAAACGCAAGGCCGCCAGCGAGGAGGATTCAAGAATGGCTTCTGACACCCCTTCCCGCGTTCCCGCCGTGCTGTTGCGTGTCTGGCATCTGCTGGATAATGTGCGCTGGATGGATCCGCTTCCCGCCTTTCATCGTCGCGGTATTGTGATTGCTCTACTGGTGCTCCTGCTCGCCTTTCTCTGGCCCAGCAGCACACCGCAATATCCGATTGAACGCCCAGCGGAGAACAGCAGCAAAGAGGTTCCACTGCAGGCCGAGATTTACGACAACAAGCAGCCGCCGAAAGCAGATTCCCAAGGTGAATGGCACAGCTACACCGTGGCATCAGGTCAGACACTGGCGCAGCTGTTCCGCGACAATAATCTGCCGGTAAATGACGTGTTCGCGATGGCGCGCGTGGAAGGCAGCGATCAGCCGCTCAGCGCACTAAAAAACGGACAGCAGGTGAAGGTGCGTCAGAATGCGCAAGGCGTGGTGACAGGCTTAACGGTAGATGGCAGTAACGGACCGGTGCTGTTTACCCGTCAGCCCGACGGCAGCTTTATCCGCGCTCAGTAAATCGCAGAAACAAAAACGCCGGCACATGGCCGGCGTTTTCGCGTTACCGAGTATACTCGTCATACTTCAAGTTGCTGATGCGTTGGCTTCGCTCATTCACCCCAGTCACTTACCTAAGTAAGCTCCTGAGATTCATTCCCTTGCCGCCTTTCCGCACCTTGAATTATTTAGAGTAAATTACTCAGCCACTACATTCACAACCAGTTTAGCGAACACTTCGCTGTGAACCTGGA
>OBJT01000026.1_pt1 | contig 37585 bp, 33 predicted proteins | sample 1519861 | NCBI WGS metagenome assembly OBJT01 (sample SAMN02401118, study PRJEB22541) | soil metagenome, isolate JX
GGTGGTGTGATCTACCGCGTTTTACTGGAAAAAGCAGAGTAATTTCTCTACAAACCGCGGATCGACCGCAGACGATCCGCATTTTATCCTGTCAGCGACTTCCCGCCTTACGTCACGATAATGAAATGTTATGATCCCGCGTCCGTCGCTGTGGTCGTTCCCCGCGCGGCACTTCATCTGTGGCATATGAAATAAATCAAAAAATATCTAAGGAAGTCTCTCCATGCTCGCCAAATTAACCCGCCTGTTCCCACTCTGGGCCGTACTGCTCTCGGTCGCGGCGTATTACTCGCCTTCGACGTTCCTCGGCATTGGGCCGTGGGTCACTTACCTGCTGATGCTGATCATGTTCGGCATGGGTGTGACGCTCAATATTGATGATTTCAAACGTGTGCTGACACGTCCGGCACCGGTTATCGCCGGTACCTTTTTGCATTACCTAGTGATGCCACTGGCCGCCTGGGGCCTGGCAAAGCTGTTCCATATGCCGCCGGACCTTTCTGCCGGGATGATTCTGGTGGGCAGCGTGGCCAGCGGAACCGCGTCCAACGTGATGATCTATCTGGCGAAGGGTGATGTGGCCCTGTCCGTGACCATCTCGTCTGTTTCTGCGCTGGTGGGCGTCTTTGCTACGCCGCTGCTGACCCGCTTCTACGTGGATACCCACATTCAGGTGGATGTGGTCGGTATGCTGCTCAGCATCATTAAGATTGTCGTTATCCCGATTGGACTGGGTCTGATTATCCACCACTCGATGAACAGCGTAGTACGTCGTGTTGAGCCGTATCTGCCAGCGTTTTCGATGGTGTGTATTTTGCTGATCATCAGCGCAGTAGTGGCGGGCAGCCAGGGCTTTATCGGTTCTGTTGGTCTGATGGTCATCGCGGCGGTCATCCTGCATAACGCCATCGGCCTGTTGGGCGGCTATTGGGGCGGCAAGCTGTTTGGTTTTGACGAATCCACCTGCCGCACGCTGGCGCTGGAAGTAGGCATGCAGAACTCCGGTCTGGCGGCAACGCTGGGCAAACTCTACTTCTCGCCGCTGGCTGCCTTGCCGGGCGCGCTGTTCTCGGTGTGGCACAACCTGTCAGGTTCGCTGCTGGCCGGTTACTGGTCGGGCAAACCGATTGAGAAGAAGCAGAAGTAATCCTGCGAGCGGGCGGCCAAAGTGCCGCCCGCTGTCTATACGCTACAGTTTTAGATAAGCGCGAATCCCATCCAGAAACATCTGTGTTGCCAGCATAATCAAAATCAATCCCATTAACCGCTCTAGCGCGTTAACGCCTTTGTCACCTAACAAGCGTAAAAACAGTCCTGACATCAGCAGAATGACCACGGTAACGCCCCAGGCAATCAGCAATGCGCCAACCAAATGTGACATTTGATTGGGATATTGATGTGACAGCAGCATTAGCGTGGCTAACAGCGAAGGACCTGCAACCAGCGGAATCGCCAGCGGCACCAGAAACGGCTCTTCACCTGCCGGTAATCCGCTGGTACTGGTTTCGCCTGAAGGGAAAATCATGCGGATGGCGATCAGGAACAGAATAATACCGCCGGAGATCGAGACGGTTTCGGTGCGCAGATTGAGGAACGCCAGAATACGTTCACCGGTAAACAGGAACAGCAGCATGATAATCAGTGCGATCAGCATTTCACGTATCAGCACCGCACGGCGGCGCTTGGGTTCGAGATGCTTGAGCACCGACATGAAAATCGGCAGGTTGCCGAGCGGGTCCATAATTAACAGCAGCAATATGGTCGCAGAGATCATTTCAGTCATGGCGGAGAAACCTTTCCTTCGTTGTTATTAGTTGTACTGCTGAAAAAGTTGGCGCTATCGAATTAATTCACTTGCCAGAAAGCCTGCATTTTGTAGAGTTGGAGGTCGCAGGTAAACCTGATTATTACGCAGATCAACTGGATATTCCGCTTGGTCTTTTCCTCGCACCACGAAGGGCACAGTGAAAACGCCCCGGACGGACAGAAAATGAAGAATGTAGGCTTTATTGGTTGGCGTGGCATGGTCGGCTCTGTGCTGATGTCACGCATGAGTGAAGAACGTGATTTTGATGTGATCAATCCGGTCTTCTTCTCCACGTCTCAGCTTGGTCAGGCGGCACCGACATTCGGCGGCAAGTCGACCGGTGCGTTGCAGGATGCTTTTGATATCGAGGCGCTGAAGGCGCTGGATATTATTATCACCTGCCAGGGCGGTGACTACACCAGTGAAGTCTATCCGAAGCTGCGTGAAAGCGGCTGGCAGGGTTACTGGATCGATGCAGCTTCCACGCTGCGCATGAAAGATGACGCCATCATCATTCTCGATCCGGTTAACCATAACGTGATTCGCCAGGGCCTCGACAACGGTATCAAAACCTTCGTCGGCGGTAACTGCACCGTTAGCCTGATGCTGATGTCACTCGGCGGCCTGTTCGCTAACGATCTGGTGGAATGGGCCTCTGTCGCCACCTATCAGGCGGCATCCGGCGGTGGTGCACGTCACATGCGTGAACTGCTGACCCAAATGGGCATGCTGCACGACCACGTCGCGAAATCCCTGCAGGATCCGGCTTCGGCGATTCTGGATATCGAACGCAGCGTCACCGACTTCACCCGTTCAGGCACGCTGCCGACCGACAACTTCGGCGTACCGCTGGCAGGTAGCTTGATTCCGTGGATCGACAAGCAGCTCGATAATGGCCAGACGCGCGAAGAGTGGAAAGGCCAGGCAGAAACCAACAAAATCCTGCGTACCAGCAGCCCGATCCCGGTGGATGGTCTGTGCGTGCGTGTCGGCGCGCTGCGCTGCCACAGCCAGGCGTTCACCCTGAAGCTGAAAAAAGATATTCCGCTGAACGAAATCGAACAGCTGCTGGCTTCTCACAACGAGTGGGTGAAAGTGGTGCCAAACGACCGCGAAATCACCCTACGTGAGCTGACGCCTGCGGCCGTCACCGGTACGTTGACCACGCCAGTTGGCCGTCTGCGCAAGCTGAACATGGGGCCGGAATACCTTTCCGCCTTCACCGTGGGTGACCAGTTGCTGTGGGGCGCGGCTGAACCGCTGCGCCGCATGTTGCGTTTTCTGATCGACTAAGCGCAGCGACAAATCAGACAGGCCGGGGTTTCCCGGCCTTTTTTGTAAACCAGGCTGCAAAACTTAACGCAAATTGCGCCTGACAAGTGATCCGCTTCCCCTTTTTGCTCGTCTAACAAGATTTTTTTGCTTTCCCCCCTGGCTTCTGCCAGCCCCAAGCTATGATTTAACAGTGATGTGCCGGTTGTTAACTGTTTTTGCTTTCCGAACTGAATGGTTGTTGTACACGGCAAAGATCTTCTCCCATGGACGGTGTCCTCTCTTGCTGGTGTATGTATGGCTCAATGAAAAGCAGCGCACCAGAGGCGGCATTGTTGTCCACTCCGGTCGCCTGCGCGAAATCATAGGAAGAAAGTCATGTCAGAGCTTCCCGATCGCCATGCGATCAATGCCCTTTTTGCCGGGAATTATGCCGATCCCTTCTCGTTTCTGGGGATGCACCAAACTGTCGAAGGCCTCGAAGTGCGCGCACTGCTGCCTGATGCCTCCGAAGTCTGGGTGATTGAAACCAACACCGGACGCAAATGCGCGCAGCTGAAATGCCTCGATTCGCGCGGCTTCTTCTGCGGCGTGATCCCCCGTCGTAAAAACCTGTTTCGCTATCAACTGGCAGTGACTTGGCACGGCCAGCAAAACCTGATCGATGATGCCTATCGCTTCGGCCCGTTATTGGCCGAAATGGATGCCTGGCTGCTCGGCGAAGGCACACATCTGCGCCCGTATGAAACGCTGGGTGCGCACAACGCGACCATTGATGGCGTCAGCGGCACCCGTTTCTCGGTGTGGGCACCGAACGCACGTCGCGTCTCCGTGGTGGGCGAATTCAACTTCTGGGACGGTCGTCGCCATCCAATGCGCTTCCGCCGTGAACTGGGTGTCTGGGAACTGTTTGTGCCGGGTGCCGTGAACGGTCAGCTGTACAAATATGAAATTATTGATGCGTCAGGGCAGATGCGTATCAAGGCCGATCCCTTCGCTTTTGAAGCGCAGATGCGACCACAAACGGCGTCGATGATTTGTGGCCTGCCGCCAAAATTAGAGATGCAGCCGCAGCGTAAAGCTGCCAACGCCTTTGATCAGCCGATCTCGATTTACGAAGTGCATCTGGGGTCCTGGCGTCGCCACACCGACAACAATTTCTGGCTGAGCTACAAAGAGCTGGCGGAACAGCTTATTCCCTATGTGAAAGAGATGGGTTTCACCCACATTGAGCTGCTGCCGATCAACGAACACCCGTTTGATGGCAGTTGGGGCTATCAGCCTCTTGGCATGTATGCGCCGACGCGCCGCTTTGGTACCCGCGATGAGTTTCGCCACTTTATCGCGGCGGCGCATGATGCGGGCATCAACGTGCTGCTCGACTGGGTGCCAGGCCATTTCCCCAGTGATGACTTCGGGTTGGCGAAATTTGATGGCACCGAACTGTATGAACACAGCGATCCGCGCGAGGGTTACCATCAGGACTGGAACACGCTGATTTATAACTTTGGTCGCCGTGAAGTCAGTAATTATCTCTCCGGTAATGCACTTTACTGGATGGAGCGATTCGGCATTGACGGTTTACGTGTGGATGCGGTGGCCTCAATGATCTATCGCGATTACAGCCGTAAAGAGGGCGAGTGGATCCCTAACCACTTTGGCGGGCGTGAAAATCTTGAAGCGATTTCCTTCCTGCGCCACACCAATCGCACGTTAGGCCGTGCGGCACCGGGCACCATCAGCGTGGCGGAAGAGTCCACCGATTATCCTGGCGTGACACGCCCCTCTGAAGATGGCGGTCTCGGCTTCTGGTTCAAATGGAACCTGGGCTGGATGCACGACACGCTCGACTACATGAAGCTCGATCCGGTGCACCGTCGTTACCATCACAACCTGATGACCTTCGGCATGCTGTACAACTACACCGAAAACTTCGTGCTGCCGCTGTCGCACGACGAAGTGGTGCACGGCAAGCGCTCAATCCTCGATCGCATGCCGGGCGATGCCTGGCAAAAATTTGCCAACCTGCGTGCCTATTACGGCTGGATGTGGGGCTTCCCCGGTAAAAAGTTGCAGTTTATGGGCAACGAGTTTGCTCAAGGGCGCGAATGGAATCACGATTCGAGCCTCGACTGGCATCTGCTCGAGGGTGAGGATAACTGGCACAACGGCGTACAGCGTCTGGTGCGCGATCTCAACCACAGTTACAAACACTTCACGCCGTTACACCAACTGGATTTCGATGCGCAGGGCTTTGAATGGCTGGTGGTCGACGACCACGAAAACTCGGTGTTTGTGTTTGCACGCCGCGACCGTGAGGGCAATGAAATCATTGTCGCCAGTAACTTCACACCGGTGACGCGCCACGACTACCGTTTTGGCGTCAATCAGCAAGGTGGCTGGCGTGAGGTGTTGAACACCGACCAACAGGATTATCACGGCAGTGATGTGCGCAATCACGGTGTGGTGCATACAGACGCGATTGGGAGCCACGGTCGTGCGCAATCACTTAGCCTGACTTTGCCGCCGCTGGCCACCATTTGGCTGGTGCGGGAGGGCGACTGATGCTGGAGACCGGGCAGCCGACGCCGTTGGGCGCCCATTACGATGGGCGCGGTGTTAACTTCACGCTGTTTTCCCGCCATGCCGAGCAGGTGGAGCTGTGCTTGTTTGACGCGCACGGCGTTGAGCGTCGCTTTGCGCTGCCCACGCGTAGTGGCGATATCTGGCATGGCTATTTTCCGGCGTTAAAACCCGGTCAGCGTTACGGCTATCGCGTGCACGGCCCATGGGCACCGCAACAAGGACATCGTTTTAACCCGGCCAAATTACTGGTCGATCCCTGCGCGAAAGCGGTGGTGGGGGATATTCCCGACGATCCGCGTTTTAGCGGAGGTGAACAGCAGCCGGATGAGCAGGACAACGCCGCCATTGCGCCCAAATCACTGGTGATCGCCGAGGATTTTGACTGGGAAACGGATCAGCCTTTGCGTACCCCGTGGGGTAATACGGTGATTTATGAGGCGCACGTGCGTGGCTTAACCCGGCAACATCCGGAAATTCCGGAAAGGCTGCGCGGGACTTATGCGGCACTGGGCCATCCTGCTATGGTGAAGTACTTACGCCATCTCGGCATCACCGCGCTGGAACTGCTGCCGATTGCACATTTTGCGACGGAGCCACGGCTGCAGCGTCTCGGGCTGAGTAATTACTGGGGCTATAACCCCTTTGCGCTGTGGGCGGTGGATCCACGCTACGCCTCAGGCGACCACGGCCTCACGCCCTTGCAGGAGTTTCAGCAGGCGGTTAAAGCGCTGCATGCGGCGGGGATTGAGGTGATCCTCGATGTGGTGTTCAACCACACCGCCGAACTGGAAGAGTTTGGCCCCAACATATCGCTGCGCGGCGTGGATAACGCCAGCTACTACTGGCTCGACGCGCAGGGTGAATATCAAAACTGGACCGGTTGCGGCAACACGCTCAATCTCAGCGATCCGCAGGTGATGGAGTGGGCCTTAGAAGCGCTGCGTTACTGGGTGCGGGACTGCCATATCGATGGCTTCCGTTTTGATCTCGCGAGCGTGCTGGGTCGCACCCCTGATTATCGTCAGGATGCGCTGCTGTTCGCAGCCATCAAATCCTGTCCAGTGCTGTCACAGGTCAAATTGATAGCTGAGCCGTGGGATATCGGCCCCGGTGGTTATCAGGTGGGCAATTTTCCCGTGGAATTCGCTGAGTGGAACGACCATTTCCGCGATGCCGCCCGGCGCTATTGGCTGCACGGCCAGCTCAACAACGGCGAGTTTGCCCGGCGCTTTGCGGCTTCCAGTGACGTATTCCAGCGTGAAGGGCGCTTGCCGCACGCCAGTATCAATCTGATCACCGCGCATGACGGTTTTACGCTGCGCGACGTGGTGAGCTTCAACAATAAACACAATCAAGCTAACGGCGAAGACAATCGTGACGGCAGTAGCAGCAACTTCAGCCACAACCATGGCAAAGAGGGGCTACAGGTCAATTTCGATATTGTCGAACGTCGTCGGCGTAGCGTGCATGCTCTGCTGACCACGCTGCTGTTGGCGCAAGGTACACCGATGCTGCTGGCCGGGGACGAACGCGGTCACAGCCAGCACGGTAACAATAACGCTTACTGTCAGGACAACCCGCTCACCTGGTTGAACTGGCATCAGGATGATTTTGGACTGGTCGACTTCACTGCCGCGTTAATCCGGCTGCGTCAGCGCATTCCCGCGTTGACGGCAGATCGCTGGTGGCAGGAGGGCGATGGTAACGTGCAGTGGTTCAATGCCAGCGGCAAACCACTGGGAAATGAGGAGTGGGAACAGGGGACGCACAGAATGCAGATCCTGCTCTCCAGCCGCTGGTTAATAACAATCAACGCCACGGAATCGGTGAGTGACCTTGCCTTACCAGACGGAGAGTGGCGTGCCATTCCTCCTTTCGCCGGGGAAGATAACCCCATCCTGACAACTGTCTGGCACGGGCCCGCACACGGCGTGTGTGTGTTCCTAAAGCAATCATAAGGAGTCAGACATGGTTAAGTTAGATAGAACAGATCCACTGATGCTGGCGCGCCAGCTCCCTACACAAACGGTGGCGTTGATCCTTGCTGGCGGGCGCGGTACGCGTCTGAAAGATCTCACCGCGAAACGTGCCAAACCTGCCGTTCATTTCGGCGGCAAGTTCCGCATCATCGACTTTGCGCTGTCGAATTGTATCAATTCGGGTATTCGGCGCATTGGCGTGATCACCCAGTATCAGTCGCATACGTTAACGCAGCACATCCAGCGTGGCTGGTCGTTATTCAACGAAGAGATGAATGAATTTGTCGATTTGCTGCCGGCGCAGCAGCGTGCATCCACTGAGCATTGGTATCGCGGTACTGCCGATGCGGTTTCGCAGAACCTCGACATCATTCGCCGCTATCGCGCGCAATACATCGTGATTCTCGCCGGGGATCATATCTACAAAATGGATTACTCGCGGATGTTGCTCGATCACGCTGAACGTGGCGCGAAGTGCACTATTGCCTGCTTACCGGTGCCGCTCGCTGAAGCCACGGCGTTTGGTGTGATGGCGGTGGATGCGGACAACAACGTGATCGATTTTGTGGAAAAACCGCCGAAGCCCCCTTCAATGCCGGGTGATGACACCAAAGCGCTAGCCAGTATGGGCATCTACGTGTTCGACGCGGATTACCTTTACCAGTTGCTGGAGGAGGATTTGCAGATCCCTGAATCCAGTCATGATTTCGGCAAGGATCTGCTGCCGAAAATTGTCGCAAGCGGTGAGGCCTACGCGCACTCCTTCACTTTATCGTGCGTGCAAAACGATGAAAACGCTGAGCCCTATTGGCGTGATGTCGGGACGCTGGAAGCCTACTGGCGCGCCAATCTTGATCTGGCCTCGGTCACGCCTGAGCTGGACATGTACGATCATGACTGGCCGATCCGCACCCATATGGAACCCTTGCCACCTGCCAAGTTTGTACAGGACCGCTCGGGCAGCCATGGCATGACGATGAATTCGTTGGTGTCGGGCGGCTGCATCATCTCCGGTTCGGTGGTGGTGAATTCCGTGCTCTTCCCGCGCGTGCGCATTAACTCATTTTGCAATATCGACTCATCGGTGCTGTTACCTGATGTGGTGGTTAACCGATCCTGCCGTCTGCGTCGTTGCGTGATTGATCGCGCCTGCGTCATCCCGGAAGGCATGGTGATTGGTGAAAACCCTGATGAAGACAGCCGCCGTTTTTACCGTTCAGAAGAAGGCATCGTTTTGGTGACGCGCGCCATGCTGGCCAAATTGGCTGGCTGACCACGAAAGCAACGAGCAAGACACACAGGCAATCGCCGCGGGGAACGCGCGCGATAACACAATAGGGGTTCAGGATGCAGGTTTTACATGTCTGTTCAGAGCTTTTTCCGCTGTTGAAGACCGGTGGATTAGCTGATGTTGTCGGTGCATTGCCTCAGGCTCAGATAGCTGAAGGCATGGATGCGCGGGTGCTGATACCCGCGTATCCGGATCTGCGTAAAGGGATTCCTGATACCGAAATCGTGGCAGAGCTGCAAACTTTTGCCGGGCCGGTCCGTTTATTATTTGGACAATTTAACGGTGTTGGCATTTATTTAATTGATGCGCCGGGATTGTATGAACGTCCCGGCAGCCCGTATCACGACACATCGCAATTTGCTTATGTGGACAATTACCTGCGCTTTGCGCTGCTGGGCTGGATGGGCGCTGAGCTTGCCAGTGGGCTAGATATACACTGGCAACCCGACGTGGTGCATGCCCATGACTGGCATGCTGGCCTTACCTGCGCCTACATTGCGGCACGTGGGCGTCCGGCGAAAACGGTATTTACCGTACACAATCTGGCGTACCAAGGCTTATTCAATGCGCGTCATCTGGATGAGATTCAGATCCCGCGTGCCTTTTTCGATATGCACGGGTTAGAGTTTTTCGGACAAATTTCCTATCTCAAGGCGGGATTGTTTTTTGCCGATCATATAACCGCAGTAAGCCCGACCTATGCTTTAGAGATAACCCGGCCAGAGTTTGGCTACGGCATGGAGTCGCTGCTGGAACAGCGCCTGAAAGAAGGGCGCTTAAGCGGCATCCTCAACGGGGTTGATCCGGGAATTTGGGACCCGGCCCATGACCTGCTGCTCACTGCGCGTTACGACCGTGACACGCTGGAGAGTAAAGCGGAGAACAAGCGCCAATTGCAGATTGCGATGGGGCTAAAGATTGACGAGAAAGCACCGGTGTTCTGTGTGATCAGCCGTCTGACCAAGCAAAAAGGTCTGGATTTGGTGCTGGAAGCCTTACCGGGATTGCTGGCACAGGGCGGCCAACTGGTGTTGCTGGGCCAGGGTGATGCCGAGTTGCAACAAGGTTTCCTCGCCGCCGCCGCCGAGCACCCTGGTAGCGTGGGCGTCCAGATTGGCTATCACGAAGCCTTTTCGCACCGCATTGTCGGTGGCGCCGATGTGATTATGGTACCGAGCCGCTTTGAGCCGTGCGGCCTGACCCAGCTATACGGTTTGAAGTACGGCACCCTGCCGCTGGTGCGCCGCACCGGTGGGCTGGCAGATACGGTACAAGACAGTTCGCTGGAGAACCTCGCTGATGGGGTCGCAAGCGGTTTCAGCTTTGAAGACAGTAATGCCTGGTCGCTGCTGCGGGCGATCCGACGCGCTTTTGTACTGTGGTCCCGTCCTTCACTCTGGCGTTACGTTCAGCGGCAGGCGATGGGGATGGATTTTAGTTGGCAGGTGGCAGCGCAAGCCTACCGCGATCTTTATCAACGTTTGCTGTAATCAGAGATTGGGATACTGGATATGAATGCACCTTTCACCTATGCCTCACCCACGTTAACGGTTGACGCACTGAAGCACTCCATCGCCTATAAACTGATGTTTACTATTGGTAAAGACCCGTCGATTGCGAATCAACATGAGTGGCTCAACGCCGCGCTGTTGGCGGTACGTGACCGCATGGTCGAGCGCTGGCTGCGTTCCAGCCGTGCGCAACTGTCGCAGGATGTGCGTCAGGTTTATTATCTGTCGATGGAGTTCCTGATGGGACGCACGCTGGGCAATGCGCTGCTGGCGATGGGCATTTATGACGATCTCAATCAGGCGCTCGACGAGATGGGACTCGACCTCAGTGAACTGATGGACGAGGAGAACGATCCGGGGCTGGGTAACGGCGGTTTGGGACGTTTGGCGGCCTGTTTCCTCGATTCACTCGCGACACTGGGCTTGCCAGGACGTGGGTACGGTATTCGCTATGACTACGGCATGTTTAAACAGAACATTGTTGATGGTCAGCAGCGTGAGTCACCTGACTACTGGCTGGAATACGGCAATCCCTGGGAATTCCAGCGTTTTAACACACGTTACAAAGTCCGTTTTGGCGGGCGTTTGCAGCATGAAGGTGCGCGCGTTCGCTGGTTAGAAACCGAAGAGATTATCGCGGCGGCCTACGACCAGATCATTCCAGGTTTTGATACCGATGCCACCAACACGCTGCGTTTGTGGAGCGCGCAGGCCAGCAACGAGATCAATCTGGGTAAGTTTAACCAGGGTGATTACTTCGCGGCGGTGGAAGATAAAAACCACTCCGAGAACGTTTCACGCGTGCTCTATCCCGATGACTCGACAAACTCAGGTCGAGAACTGCGTCTGCGCCAGGAGTATTTTCTCGTGTCGGCCACGGTGCAGGATATTCTCAATCGCCATTGGCAGATGCACGAGACCTGGGACAATCTGGCGGATAAAATCGCCATCCATCTCAATGATACCCATCCGGTGCTGGCCATCCCCGAATTGATGCGTCTGTTGATCGACGAGCACAAATTCAGCTGGGATGATGCTTTCGAAGTGACCTGCCAGGTGTTCTCCTACACCAACCACACGTTGATGAGTGAAGCGCTGGAGACCTGGCCGGTGGACATGTTCGGCAAGATTCTGCCGCGTCACCTCAGCATCGTGTTTGAAATTAATGACTACTTCCTGAAAACCATTCAGGAGTACTACCCGGATGACTGGGATCTGATGTCGCGTATTTCCATCATCGATGAAAACAACGGCCGCAAAGTGCGTATGGCGTGGTTGGCGGTGGTGGTCAGTCACAAGGTGAATGGCGTATCCGAACTTCACTCAAATTTGATGGTGCAGTCACTGTTTGCTGATTTTGCACGGCTGTTCCCAGGTCGCTTCTGTAATAAAACCAATGGCGTGACGCCGCGCCGCTGGCTGGCGCTGGCGAACCCCGCGCTGTCAGAAGTGTTGGATGAGACCATTGGCCGCACCTGGCGTACCGATCTCGGTCAGTTGAGCGATCTGACACCACACATTGATTATCCTGCTTTCATTGAGCAGATCGCCGATGCCAAATTTGCCAACAAAAAGCGTTTAGCCGATTGGGTGGCGAAGAACATGGATATCGTGTTGGATCCGCATGCACTGTTCGATGTGCAGATCAAACGTATCCACGAATACAAGCGTCAGCTTCTGAACGTGCTGCACGTAATTACGCGCTACAACCGTATCAAGGCCGACCCCACTGCGGACTGGGTGCCGCGCGTGAATATTTTTGCCGGTAAAGCGGCCTCGGCCTATTACGTGGCGAAGCACATCATTCACTTGATCAACGATGTCGCGAATGTGATCAACAATGATCCTCAGGTGAAGAACAAGCTGAAGGTAGTGTTCATTCCTAACTACAGCGTCAGCCTGGCGCAGGTTATTATTCCGGCGGCGGATCTTTCAGAGCAGATCTCAACGGCGGGCACCGAGGCGTCGGGCACCAGTAATATGAAGTTTGCGCTGAATGGCGCGTTAACGATAGGTACGCTGGACGGCGCGAACGTCGAGATGCGTGAGCATGTTGGGCCAGAGAATATCTTTATCTTTGGCAACACCACGCCGCAGGTCGAACAGTTGCGCAAGGATGGCTACAACCCGCGTAAATACTATGAGGAAGATGCGGAGCTGCATCAGGCACTGACGCAAATTGCCAGCGGTGCATTCAGTCCGGGTGAACCGGGTCGCTATCGTAATCTGTTTGATGCGCTGGTGAACTTCGGCGATCACTATCAACTGCTGGCTGATTACCGCAGCTATGTGGACACGCAAGACAAGGTGGACAAGCTCTATCTTCAACCGGATGAGTGGCAGCGGCGTGCGGCATTGAACATCGCCAACATGGGCTACTTCTCAGCGGACAGGACGATTCAGGAGTACGCAGACGAGATTTGGCATATTTCGCCAGTGAGATTGTAAACCGTAAATTGGCCACCAATAGCGACTAAATTACGATTCCCAAAATCTTTTGAACGGCAGGAAGGCGGCAAGTCATCGAATCCCCGGGAGCTTACTTAAGTAAGTGACCGGGGTGAGAGAACGCAGCCAACGCATCTGCCGTTCGAAGGATGAAGAGGATTACTTGAGGGTGATGCTTTTCACAATCGCATCAGCATCGCTCTGCGCCTGCTGCTGATTGTCGGCTGGCAGAGTGATCTGCAGGGTCAGCAGTTTGCCATCCACTTTTGCCAGAATCACGGAAGACCACGACGTCTGGTTGTTGGCCGAAATCACGGTATCCAGCTGCTGAGCAGGCTGGTCTTTCAGCGTCACGGCTTTATTGGAAACGACCTGCAACTGCGGATCGCGACCGCGCTGTTGCTGCTCCAGACGCTGTGCCAGTGCATCCAGCGCTTCGTTGGTCGGGTCGCCCGCAATCACGATAATCGCGCGCTGGCCGGTTTCGTCGGCATACACATGCATATTAGTGGATTCAGAACCGAGCTTGCCGCTCTTATCTGACATGCCCGCAGGCAGACTGAAGCTCAGCTTACCGTCCATCAGGTTGACCGTTTGAGCTGACTGGCTGGCGCTGGCACCGTTACTGCCTGCAGTCGCATCCTCTTTCTTCTGATCACAGGCCGCAAGACCTAACACCAACAAACCAATACCCGCATATTTCACTAAGTTACGCATTCTTTTCCCTTTGATGATCCCAGTCAGGTGCTTTCTATCCGGTATAAAAACGGAATCGGCGGTCAAAAGCAACCGCCGGTTTGTCAGGAAATCTTAGCGCGCTGCGGCGTTTCGTCTATGTGCAATTAGCCGAAATTGATCTGACGCTGTGTCGAGCGCTCTGCCAAACGTTTCAGCAGGCTGTTCAGCAACACACCGTAAGCAGGCAGGAAGAAAATCATGCAGATCAGCACTTTGAAGCTGTAATCCACCAGGGCGATCTCCACCCAATGCGCGGCCATAAACGGGTCCGGACTCTTGTAGAAGGCGATGAAAAAGAAGGCCATGGTATCGCTGATATTACCGAGGAACATGGCGGATGCCGGCGCGATCCACCACTGCGGTAAACGGCGCAAACGGTTAAAAACGTGGACATCTAAAATCTGACCCAACGCATACGCCATAAAGCTGGCGCTGGCGATACGCGCGACAAACAGGTTCACCTGCTCCAGCGATGCCCATCCCTGCCATTCACCCTGGTAAAACACGCAGGACACGACGTAAGAGATAAACAGCGCCGGGATCATCACCGCCAGAATAATACGACGGGCTAACGGCGCGCCAAAGATGCGTACGGTGAGATCAGTAGCGAGGAAGATAAACGGAAAACTGAACGCACCCCAGGTGGTATGGAAGCCGAAGATGGAAACCGGCAGCTGTACCAGATAGTTACTGGAGGTGATCACCAGCAAATGGAATAGCGATAGCCAAAACAGCGCATGCATGCGCTGACGTGCAGAGAAATCAATCATGTCGGACCTTTTTGAGTAATGGGGTGAGGGAACCCAACAATCCTCTTCATACTTCACGTTGTAGCTGCGTTGGCTGCGTTCACGTACCCCAGTCACTTACTTATGTAAGCTCCTGGGGATACGCGCTCTTGCCGCCTTGCTACAACACGAATTATTTCGAGGATTGAGCAATATAGTAAATCAACATCGTCATACTTCGCGTTGTAGCTGCGTTGGCTGCGTTCACGTACCCGGGTGACTTACTTGAGTAAGCTTCCGGGGATATACGCTCTTGCCGCCTTGCTATAGCGCGAATTTTTCCGAGGATTAAGCAATTTGGTAAAAAAAACGGCGGCGATCTTAGCGCGTTGCGCAATTAATGCAATGGTTAATTTTAACGCAATCGTTATCGGCTTGCACTGCGCATTTAGCGCGCTAGAATGAGCGCCCACCTTGAATGAAGACAGAGAATCATGAGCGATCCCTTTTCTGCGCCGGACCACACGCTTGATGCACTTGGCCTGCGCTGCCCGGAACCGGTAATGATGGTGCGTAAGACCGTGCGCACCATGCAGGCGGGCGAAACCTTACTGATCATTGCCGACGACCCGGCCACCACGCGTGATATTCCCGGTTTCTGCCGTTTTATGGAACATCAGCTACTGGCACAGCAGACGGAAACGCTGCCGTACCAGTATCTGATTCAGAAAGGTCAGGGTTAACGCTGACGCAGCAGGCGCAGCGCGTTGGCGGTGACCAGTGCGGTGGCACCGGAATCGGCTAACACCGCCAGCCACAAGCCGGTAAACCCAAGCAGCGTGGTGACCAGGAAAATCCCCTTCAGTCCTAACGCAATCGCAATGTTCTGACGAATGATGGCACGCGTGCGACGTGCCAGTTCAACGGTGCGCGGTAACAGCGTCAGGCGGTTTTGGGTTAATGCGGCATCGGCGGCTTCCAGTGCCACATCGGTACCGCTGCCCATGGCAATGCCCATGCTTGCGGCTTTCATGGCGGGCGCATCGTTAATGCCATCGCCTACCATCGCCAGTGGCTGCTGCTCTCCTAGTTTGCGCACCGCCTCCACTTTATCGGCAGGCAACAGCCCAGCGCGATAATCGATGTTGAGTTCAGCCGCAATCGCCGCCGCTGCACGCGGGTTATCGCCGGTCAACATCAGGCTATTGATGCCCAGCGCTTTCAGCTGTGCCAGCGCGGTGACGGCTTCCTCACGCAGCTGATCCTGCAACGCCAGGCTGCCGAGTACCGTCTCATCCTGCAACAGCACCACCACGGTTTTACCCTCTGCTTCGCGTTGCGCTATCGCCTGCTGCTGGTCGACCGTGAGCGTGGTGACATCACGCGGCGCCAGCAGCTGATAGGCCGCGCCATCAATCTGCGCGCGGATGCCGCTGCCGGCCAGGGTTTGCTGCAGCTGGGCGTGGGGTAGCGTGAGCTGGCGCTGTTCGGCCTCGCGCACGATGGCGATTGCCAAAGGATGGCTGGAACCTTGTTCAACTGCGGCTGCAATGCTCAGCAGCGCGCTTTCTTCCATCGCGCTAAAAGATTCGACCTCGGTCACCTGCGGTTTGCCGAAGGTGAGGGTGCCGGTTTTATCGAATGCCATGGTCTGGATGCGGCTGAGACGCTCCAGCGCGGCGCCCCCTTTGATCAGGGCACCCTGACGCGCTGCCGCCGCTAAGCCAGAGGTGATCGCGGCGGGTGTTGAAATCACCAGCGCACAAGGGCAACCAATCAATAGCAGAGTCAGGCCTTTATAAATCCACGGCAACCAGGCGGCACCTGCCAGCAGTGGCGGTAGCACCATCACCAGCAGCGACAGCAACATAATGGCGGGTGTATAGATGCGGCTGAAGCGATCGATAAAGCGCTCAACCGGTGCACGGTGGCTTTCAGCTTCTTCGATAAGCTGCAGGATGCGATCAATCGCGCTATTGCCGGGTTGGGAAATGACTTTCAGCGTGACCAATCGATCCACGCTAGTCGCGCCTGCCATCACCGCTTCGCCCGGCTGACGAGCAACCGGCACCGATTCACCGGTCAGCGCACTTTCATCAAAGCTGGCGCCCAGGTTAAGCAGCTCACCATCCGCAGGTAAACGACCGCCGGCAGCGACTTCAATCATATCGCCGGGACGTAAGTCCGCCAGCGCCACCTGTTCACGCTGAGTGCCGTTCAAACGCGTCGCGGTATCGGGACGCAGCGCCATTAACGCGGTCACACCGCGACGGGCACGCGAAGCGGCGTAAGATTCCAGACGTTCGCCCAGCTGGAACAGCAGCAGCACCATGGCAGCTTCGGCGTGCGCACCAATCACTAACGCACCGGCGGCGGCGAGGGTCATCAGCGTTTCGATACTGAAGGGGGAGCCGTTACGCAGCAGTTTCCAGGCGTTCAGTGCAATCGGCGCTAAGCCGATCAGCGTGGTCACCACAAACAGGCGATCGCCCCAAAGCGGAGAAACCTGGCTCAATAGCCAGCTGGCGAGCATCAGCAGTGCCAGTAACAGCAAACCGGCATTTTCCTGCCAGCGGCGTTGAGGCGTGGACTGAGATTGCGGATCGTTTGAGGTCAGGGTAAAGCCGACATTTTTCACGGCCTGTTCGATGGCCGGGCGAATATCTTGGTCGGCATCCACCACCAGTTTTTCACTGGCAAAAATCACGCGAGCGGTGCGTACCTGCGCCAGTTGTTGTACGGCAGTTTCAATTTTTCGCGCGCAGCTGGGGCAATCCATACCGGCAATCTGCCAACGGAATTGATGGGAGGTGGATGAGAGCCTGTCGCTTTCGGCGTCGCTTTCGCCGCCGGGACTGCCACTGTCGTTATCGCAGCAGCCGCAGCCATTTTCTGGTGTGGCGGGCAGGGCGGCAGAAATTTTCAACGTCGTGGGTGAAACGCTACGAATGGCGCACAGCGGCTGGGATTTGCTGTGGGATTTCCCACAACGGCATGAATGAGAATGAGCGTGCATATGACCTCCGATATCAATGCGGGCCACTGCCCGCATCCCGAATGCTACACTCTGGAGTCAACTCCAGAGTCAAGCAATTAGGTCATCTTTTCTTCAATACAGCCACAGTGAACGCACAATCATAAAATGACCGGCGAAGTAGCAGGCAGCAACAATGGCGCTATCGGCACTGAAACGGCGGCGATAGTGGGTGATAAACCAGACAATATTGCCTAACAGCAGCAATCCTGCGCCGACCAGCAGCGAGAAGCTGTAATCGGTTGGACGGAAGAAGTAATTCTCTGCCGCCATCCAGTTCATCACCAGCGTCATACCAATCAGGGTACAGATTGGCCAGCGCAAATCCTCCAGCTTTGACCAAATCACGCCAATGACCACGGCGCCTATCACCAGCAGCGTCACCGGAATCGGCCAGAAAAAACTCATGGTCATGTGGGCAGCAAAGCTGATGGTGTAGAGCAGATGTGACAGGAAGAATGCGCCCAGCGCATAGAGCATTTGCTGGCGAGGCAGTAACGTCAGCGCATCGCCCACCAGGGTAGCAACCAGACCCGCCAGAATCAGGTAATCGGTGGTATTGAGCGTGGGCGCTTGCCAGGCCCAGGCGACCAGCAACAGCAAGGTAACAGGTTTGAACAGCCAGCGTTGCCACTGCGGGCCACGGTATGAAGCATCAACGTACAGCCAACCGGAAAAAAGTACGGCAAGGAAAGACCAAAGCATGTTTTCTCCCTTTTCTGAACGCAGCGTCCAGAGTCATGAATTTTCCCAAAATAGCGATCTCAGTGTAAGTTACCGGCGACGAATGTGACAATCGGTCAACTCTGGTTGTATGCTTTGTCGTCTTTTTACTGTTCCGACACTAACGCAAAGCGCGAGAGAAATCATGAGCAAACCACCGCTAATCTTTTTCATCGTTCTGGCGATTATTGCCGTTTTGGCGACCCGTCAGTTTATCAAGCAACGCCGTGAAACCGCGGTAAATGATGCTTCACCGGTTCGCTCACTGAGCGTTGAAGTGAAAACCAAACGTGAGTTCCCCTCGCCTAATCGTCGTTCGCGTCAGCGTGAAGAGATTGTGGCGGAAGATATGAAGTATGAAGCCTGGTTCCACCCGCTCAATGGGGCGAGTGACATCAAAGTGGTGGTGAGCGCCAATGATTATCATCAAATTGATAAAGGCGTTAAAGGGGAGTTGAAGATGAAGGGCAGTCGCTTTGTCAGCTTCACGCCAGCACAGTAAATGGGTCGCGAATGCGGTAATGCTTGTCACTTATGTGTATTTCGGTCGCCATAAATGGCGCCCCTACGAGGTTCAGCGTGGTTTTCGTAGCGTACGCATTCATGCGTACCGGGTTAAATACGCACTCATTGGCTCAAGTGATCGGCATTACCGCCAATGCGGCCCCTTCGTTTACATTTTCGGAAAATGTTTCTTCTGCCACGCCAGCAGCTCAAACACACCAAAAAAGAAAATCTTCGCTTGAGTGACACCACTGAGTTTTGGCGCATCCTTCGGCTGCGTGGCGCGTAGTAGCACCAGCTGCAAGCCATGCATGATCACCATGAAGAACAGTGCCACATGCACGAAGTAGCGCAGCGGAGTCGGGAAAGGGTGCACCAGATTCAGCAGCAGAAATGCCCAGACGCAAATCATCAATAGTCGTCCCAGATTAAGCCACATCGTGCGTCTCCTGTTGGCGTTGGTAGAGGCGATAAGCTACCTGTCCGGCAATTTTCTCGCGGTATAAATCCCAGTTAGCGGGCGCGACCGGCGAACCGTGCTCCACTTCGCTTTCGACGTAAATCAGTGCGTTCTCCGCCAGCCAGCCGTTATTTTCCAGCAGCGTCAGGGTTTCTAAAAGCAACCCTTTACGGAATGGCGGATCAACAAACACCACATCAAACGGCTCACCCGGTTGGCTCAGCCATTGCAAGGTATTGGTCTGTACGACTTTGCCCTGTGTCGCACGCAGCGTTTGCAGATTCTGCGACAGCTGCTGAGCAACGGAACGTTCCATCTCAAGCAGCGTAGCAGACGCCGCATAGCGTGACAGTGCCTCTAACCCGAGTGCACCGCTGCCGGCGAAGCAATCGAGGCAGCGCGCTTCCTGAATGTCCGGCGCTAACCAGTTGAACAGGGTCTCACGCACACGATCGGTGGTCGGGCGCAGGCCCGCGCTATCCGGTACCGGTAATTTGCGGCCACGCCACTGTCCGCCAATGATACGAATTTGGCCAGCAGCGCCGCTGTTGCGGGGGGATTTACTCATTTCGCTCACAACTCGTCATAATTTGTTGCGTAGTTTAACGGGCGTGGCAGGCAGAAGAAACGTAAAAAAGGGTGCTGTGGTGCGCTGGCTGGAAAGTGTTAGACTACTGAGTTGATATGGCGTGCGTAATTGCCTGATTTTTACGCCGCTCGCACGTCAAAAATTGAATTTTTTATCCCCTGGGAACAGCGTGCAACCGGGAATAAGCCATCGAGGAGTGTGGTTACACAATGGCAAAAGAGAAAAAACGCGGCTTTTTTTCCTGGCTAGGCTTTGGCAAAGAAGAAGAGACGCAGCAGCCTGCGGAAGAGCAGCAGCAATCCACCGACGTGGCGCAGGAGCCCATCGCTGAAGAGAGCGCATTAGCAAGCGCCGAAGCGCAGGCCGAAGAGACCGTTTCCGTCACTGAGCAGGTTGCCGAAGCACAACTGGCGCATGTTGAAGAGCGTGTTGCCGAGCCGGTTACGGCAATCGAAGAAGAAGTGCTGCCGGAAGAGAATACGCACCCTGAAGTGGCACCCATTGAAGAAGAGCCGCAGGCGGAAGAGTTGGTTATCGACGCGCCTGTTGAACCTGCTGTCGAGCCACAACCGACCGTTATCGAAGTACCGGTTGAGCCTGCTATTGAGCCGCAGCAGCCTGTTATCGAAGCTCCGGTTGAGCCTGCTATCGAGCCACAGCAGGCCGTTATCGAAGCACCGGTTGAACCTGCTATCGAGCCGCAGCAGTATGTCATTGAAGTACCGGTTGAACCTGCTATTGAGCCGCCGCAGCCTGTCATTGAAGCGCCGGTTGAATCCGAGATTGAACCAGAAGACGACGTGCTCAGCGACGAGGAACTGGAAGCGCTGGCATTAGCGGAAACCTATGCGGAAGACGCGGAAGCAGAAGCGCAGGATACCGTCAGTGATTTGCCGTTGGCCGCTGCACCGATCATTGCGCAAGAGCAAGAGCGTCCTACGAAAGAGGGCTTCTTTGCCCGCTTAAAACGCAGCTTGGTCAAAACGCGTGAAAACCTGGGTTCAGGCTTTATCAGCCTGTTCCGTGGCAAGAAAATCGATGATGACCTGTTTGAAGAGCTGGAAGAACAGTTGCTGATCGCCGATGTCGGGGTGGAAACCACACGCCGAATCATTGCCAATCTGACGCAACAGGCGAATCGTAAACAGTTGCGCGATGCGGAGGCGTTGTACGGCCTTTTAAAAGCTGAAATGGCCGGCATTCTGGAAAAAGTCGATGCGCCGCTCAACGTTGAGGGTAAAACCCCGTTCGTGATCCTGATGGTTGGCGTCAATGGCGTCGGTAAAACCACCACCATCGGCAAGATGGCGCGTCAATATCAGGCGCAGGGTAAATCAGTGATGTTGGCTGCGGGTGATACCTTCCGTGCCGCGGCTGTTGAACAATTGCAGGTGTGGGGTCAGCGCAACAACATTCCTGTCGTGGCTCAGCATACGGGGGCGGATTCCGCCTCGGTTATCTTCGACGCAATTCAAGCCGCCAAATCACGCAACGTCGATGTTCTGATCGCTGATACCGCGGGTCGCCTGCAAAACAAAGCGCACCTGATGGAAGAGCTGAAAAAAATCACGCGTGTGATGAAGAAACTGGATGACGATGCGCCGCATGAAGTAATGCTGACGCTTGACGCCAGCACTGGGCAAAATGCCGTCAGCCAGGCCAAACTGTTCCATGAGGCCGTCGGCTTAACCGGCATCACCTTGACCAAACTCGACGGTACCGCCAAAGGTGGTGTGATCTTCTCGGTTGCCGACCAGTTTGGTATTCCGATTCGTTATATCGGTGTCGGGGAAGGCATCGAGGATTTACGGCCGTTTAAGGCCGGAGACTTTATTGAGGCACTGTTTGCCCGAGAGGAATGATTGGGATGATTCGCTTTGAAGAGGTCAGTAAAGCATACCTGGGAGGACGTCAGGCGCTGCAGGGAGTGGATTTTCATCTGCGCCCCGGCGAAATGGCATTCCTGACCGGCCACTCTGGTGCAGGTAAAAGTACCTTACTGAAGCTGATTTGTGGCATTGAGCGCCCGAGCGCCGGGCAAATCTGGTTTAGCGGCCACGATATTTCGCGTCTGCGTCACAGTGAAGTGCCTTTCCTGCGACGTCAGATTGGGATGATTTTCCAGGATCACCACTTGCTGATGGATCGTTCGGTCTATGACAACGTGGCGATCCCGCTGATTATCTCCGGGGCCAGCGGTGAAGACATTCGTCGTCGCGTCTCGGCAGCGCTGGATAAAGTCGGCCTGCTCGACAAAGCGAAGAGTTTCCCTATCCAGCTCTCTGGCGGTGAACAACAGCGTGTCGGCATTGCGCGCGCGGTAGTAAACAAACCTGCGGTGCTGCTGGCGGACGAACCCACCGGTAACCTGGATGATGCGCTGTCGGAAGATATCCTGCGCCTGTTTGAAGAGTTCAACCGCGTCGGTGTGACGGTATTAATGGCGACGCACGACACCGGGCTGATTGCTCGCCGTAATTACCGCTTAATGACGCTCAATCAGGGACGCCTGCACGGAGGCCATGATGGTCAATAAACGCAATAAGCGCCCCGCTGCGCCGAAAGCGACGAAACAGCCTTCGAAGAGCAAAGCGCTAAAAGGCGGCTGGCAGGAGCAGTGGCGTTATGCATGGCGTGGCACGTTATCAGACATGTATCGCCAGCCACTGGCGACGCTGCTGACCGTGATGGTGATTGCTATCTCGCTGACGCTGCCCAGCGTTTGCTATATGGTGTGGAAAAACGTCAGTCAGGCGGCCACCCAGTGGTATCCCGCGCCGCAGTTAACGGTCTATCTCGATAAAGCGCTGGATGATACCGCCGCTGAGAACGTGACCGCTGAGCTGAAGAAGTTGGACGGCGTGGATAACGTCAATTACCTGACGCGTGAAGAAGCGCTGAATGAGTTCCGTAACTGGTCTGGCTTTGGTGGCTCAATGGACATGCTAGAGCAGAATCCATTGCCTGCAGTGGCCATCATCACGCCGAAGCTGAATTTCCAGAATTCGGACACCATGGCCAATTTGCGCGATCGCGTAGCGAAAGTGCAGGGTGTTGATGAAGTGCGTATGGATGACAGCTGGTTCGCCCGCTTAGCGGCGCTGACCGGGCTGGTGGGGCAAGTCGCCTCCATGATTGGCTTGTTGATGGTCGTGGCCGTGTTCCTGGTGATTGGTAACAGCGTGCGCCTCAGTATTTTTGCTCGTCGCGATACCATCAACGTGCAGAAGCTGATTGGTGCGACTGATGGCTTTATCCTGCGTCCGTTCCTGTATGGCGGCGCCTTGCTGGGCTTCAGTGGTGCAGTGCTGTCGTTAATACTCTCTGAAGTTTTGGTCTTGCGTCTGCAATCCGTGGTGGCGCAAGTCGCCAGCGTATTTGGTACCACCTTTGCGCTGGAGGGTTTTTCCTGGGACGAAGGGCTGCTTCTGCTGCTGGTCGCCGCCATTATCGGCTGGATTGCCGCGTGGTTAGCGACTGTACAACATTTACGCCGATTTACGCCGCAGTAACCAACAGCAACGTTTTTTGATATACTCTTCCTCTGCTGCCGACGACTTGGGAGCAGAGGAATCTTCCTATTTTCCCCGCCGTCATCTGTGTGTAAAATATTCACTGCTAATATTGAGCTTGTGGATAACTTTGTCGTCCAAGTAGCACAGATTGCTTTTGGTTTTTTGGCGACGTTGACATAATGTAACGTCTGCGCCAGGAAACTGTGCAGCAAGTCCATTGAATTTGTGAGGGTTTGAATGACCAAAGAAATGCAAACTTTAGCGATTGCGCCTCTGGGTAACCTGGAATCTTACGTCCGGGCTGCCAATAACTGGCCGGTATTAACGGCAGAAGAGGAGAAGGCATTAGCGGAGAAACTGCATTACCAGGGCGATCTGGATGCAGCTAAGACGCTGATCCTGTCTCACCTGCGCTTTGTTGTTCATATTGCTCGTAACTACTCCGGTTACGGCCTGCCACAGGCGGACCTGATTCAGGAAGGTAACATCGGCCTGATGAAGGCGGTGCGTCGCTTCAACCCTGAAGTCGGCGTGCGTCTGGTGTCATTTGCCGTGCACTGGATCAAAGCAGAAATTCACGAATACGTCCTGCGTAACTGGCGTATCGTGAAGGTCGCGACCACGAAAGCACAGCGCAAGCTGTTCTTCAATCTGCGTAAAAGCAAACAGCGTCTGGGTTGGTTCAACCAGGACGAAGTGGAGATGGTTGCGCGCGAGTTGGGCGTGAGCAGCAAAGATGTACTCGAGATGGAATCTCGTATGGCCGCGCAGGATATGACCTTTGACATGTCTTCGGATGACGAAGCTGGCGAAGGTAAGCCGATGGCACCCGTACTGTATCTGCAGGATAAAACCTCTGACTTTGCCGATGGTATTGAAGAGGATAACTGGGATGCACATGCCGCGGATAAACTGAGCGATGCCATGTTGAGCCTCGATGAACGCAGTCAGCACATCATCCGCGCCCGTTGGCTGGATGATGAGAACAAAACCACGCTGCAGGAGTTGGCCGACAAGTACGGCGTCTCGGCAGAGCGTGTTCGTCAGCTGGAAAAGAACGCCATGAAGAAACTGCGTATGGCGATTGAAGCCTGATAACAATCAGGTGAAAAACGGGGCGACTTTTACAGTCGCCCTTTTTATTGCGCATCTGCCAGCCGTCATGTCGCTTCAGGTCTGTGCGTTAAACCACGCTGCTACCGATCCGAACCATTAACGCATCCAGCCCTCTGCCTGCGCGCGAAAACCGCAGGCCTGCATAAAAGCGGCGCGCACGTTCTGATCGTCCTCGCCGTCATCCGCTATCCACCAGTCCGTCAGCGCACTGTTCTGGGCAAGGGTGTCTTCTAACAGGTATTGCCCTACGCCACGGCGGCGCGTCACTTCACGCACATTAAGGTGCGAAACCTTCCCCAACGTACCGCAAATCTCCAGCCGTAATGCCGCCAACAGACGATCGTTAAAGCGTGCCGCGTACAGGCGCTGCGTCTCGCTTAACGCAGCTTCTAGTTGCGAAATATCGATCTGCGGCCAGACTTTAGCTAAATCCAATCGATCTTGCGGCGTCAGCGTGGTGATCCGCTGAATAGTGAGCTTCATAACCCTTACCTGTACTGGCAGAAAGGCCATAGTGTAGCGAATTTAGACAGTCAGCGTGCTGTCACTTTTTTGCAATGAAAATAGGTCAAATGCCAGCCAGTTTGCCAGAATTGTGGATGAAGCCATCAATGATCGATGAAAAAGCCAGCATAATACCCTGGAAACCTGACTAAAATATGGCCATAACAACCAGATGATTCTGCTGTTCAACGCGACTAATACTGAATATGTCAGTTGATTTACAGAAGAAAGTTCCTGTTTAATAACCTGAAAAATAAAGCCTTCTTAACAAAAAATGCCAGAAAAGGGTGCTAACTCATTATTTAGAATAAGTTTTCCTCTTTGACTGGCTAAATAAAACCAATCACAACAGACACACGACACAACAGATGGGGAAGTTCGCATGAAAATGAGTAAAGGACGCGCATTACTGGCGGGTTGCGTTGCGTTGGCGTTAAGCCATGCTGCACTGGCAAAAGACATCAAAATTGCCATCGTTGGCGCAGCAACCGGCCCGGTTGCGCAATACGGTGACATGCAGTTCACCGGTGCAGCGCAAGCGATTAAGGACATTAATGCCAAAGGCGGCGTTAACGGTGACAAACTGGTTGGCGTGGAATATGACGACGCCTGTGACCCGAAACAAGCGGTTGCAGTGGCCAACAAAGTGGTTAACGACGGCATCAAATATGTTATCGGCCACCTCTGCTCCTCTTCTACTCAGCCTGCTTCCGACATCTATAACGACGAAGGTATTCTGATGATCACCCCAGCGGCGACCGCACCAGAGCTGACTGCACGTGGTTATGCTGATGTGCTGCGCACCACCGGTCTGGATTCCGATCAGGGCCCAACCGCCGCCACTTACATTCTCAATGAGATCAAACCAAAACGTATCGCTGTGGTGCATGACAAGCAGCAGTACGGTCAGGGCTTGGCCGAATCCGTGCAGAAAACCCTGAAAGCCAAAGGCGGCAACGTGGTGCTGTTCGAAGGTATCACTGCTGGCGACAAAGATTTCTCCACGCTGATTGCGCGTCTGAAGAAAGAGAACGTCGATTTCGTTTACTATGGCGGTTACTACCCAGAGCTGGGCCAGATTCTGCGTCAGGCAAAAGCAGCCGGTCTGAATGCCGGCTTCATGGGGCCAGAAGGTGTGGGCAACGCATCACTGTCTAACATTGCCGGTGATGCTTCAGAAGGCCTGTATGTGACCTTGCCGAAGCGTTATGACCAGTTGCCAGAGAACAAGGCGATTGTTGAAGCGATCAAAGCCAATACCGCGTCTAACCGTAAAGATCCAACCGGTCCGTTCGTCTGGACCACCTATGCGGCCATTCAGTCACTGGTTGCCGGTATCGAACGCAGCAAGAGCGCTGAGCCAGATGCGATTGCTAAAAACCTGAAAGAGGGCGCAGCGGTTCCAACGGTGATGGGCAACCTGAACTGGGATCAGAAAGGCGACCTGAAGGGCTTCGAATTTGGTGTCTTCAAATGGCACAAAGACGGTTCTTCTACCGCAGTTAAGTAATTCCGCCCAGAACAGCATTTAACACGCATGTAGGGGCGGCCTTGTGGCCGCCCTTGATCAAATCCGGTCAATTTATCGCATCTTGCGTTAACCGATCACGGACGTGTTTTTAAGGTAATCGTTATGTCCGAGCAGTTTCTCTATTTCATTCAGCAGATGTTCAACGGGGTCACACTCGGGAGCACCTACGCGCTGATCGCCATTGGTTACACCATGGTCTACGGCATTATCGGCATGATCAACTTCGCCCACGGCGAGGTGTATATGATCGGCAGTTATGTCTCCTTTATTGTGATTGCTGCCCTGATGATGATGGGCATTGATACCACGTGGCTGATGATTGCTGCGGGTTTCGTGATGGCGGTGATTATCTCCAGCGCCTATGGCTGGAGCATTGAGCGCGTGGCGTATAAACCCGTGCGATCCTCGAAGCGTTTGATCGCGCTGATCTCCGCTATCGGGATGTCGATCTTCTTGCAGAACTACGTCAGCCTGACGCAGGGTTCACGCGATCTGGCACTGCCAAGTTTGATCACTGGGCAGTGGACGTTGGGCGAGAGCAATGGTTTTGCCGCCACACTCTCCACCATGCAGCTGGTGATTTGGATTGTGACCTTCCTGTCGATGCTGGCGCTCACGCTGTTCATCCGCTATTCACGCATGGGTCGCGCCTGTCGCGCCTGTGCTGAAGACCTGAAAATGGCCAGCCTGCTGGGCATCAACACCGACCGCGTGATCTCCCTGACCTTCATTATTGGTGCGGCGATGGCGGCGGTAGCGGGTGTGTTGCTGGGACAATTCTACGGCTCAATCAACCCGTTCATCGGCTTTATGGCTGGGATGAAAGCGTTCACCGCTGCGGTACTGGGCGGTATCGGCAGTATTCCAGGCGCGATGATTGGTGGTCTGGTGCTGGGTATCGCGGAAGCGCTGACCTCGGCGTATCTGTCGACGGAATATAAAGATGTGGTGTCATTCGCGCTGCTAATTGTGGTGCTGCTGGTGATGCCGACCGGGATTCTGGGCCGTCCGGAGGTAGAGAAAGTATGAAACGCCTCGGTCTGGTCAACGCCGTTATTTCAACGGTGATGTTACTGATTCTTGCCACTTTCTTTATGGGCGTCCGTCTCGATCTTGATGGCACCAAATTAGTGGTCGCCAACGCAGGCGCCGCGCGCTGGAACTGGATTTTCATCGGCTGTGCGGTGGTGTTTGTCTTCCAATTGCTGCGCCCACTGTTTCACGGCAAGTTCAAACGTAGCGGCAAAGGTTTCGTTCTGCCTGGCTTTGATGGCTCGACAGCTAAGCAGAAAGGCGTGATGGCGCTGATGATCGCCGCCGCGGTGATTTGGCCGTTTCTGGTCTCGCGCGGTAGCGTGGATATCGCCACGCTGACGTTGATCTATGTGATGTTGGGCTTGGGGCTCAACGTGGTGGTGGGCCTGTCTGGTTTGCTGGTGCTGGGTTACGGCGGCTTTTATGCCATCGGTGCTTATACCTTCGCGCTGCTCAATCACTATTACGGCTTTGGCTTCTGGGAAAGCCTGCCACTGGCGGGGATTGTTGCGGGTGCGTTTGGCTTGATGCTGGGCTTCCCGGTGCTGCGTTTGCGCGGTGACTATCTGGCGATTGTGACGCTCGGTTTCGGTGAGATCGTGCGTATTCTGCTGTTGAACAGCACCTCGATCACGGGCGGTCCAAACGGCATTGCGCAGATTCCAAAACCCAGCCTGTTTGGCATTGAGTTTGGACGTCGCGTCAGTGAAGGCGGCTGGACCACTTTCCATGAACTCACGGGTCTGCAATACGATCCCAACCACCGCGTGATCTTCCTCTATCTGGTGGCGCTGCTGCTGGTGGTGCTAACGCTGTTCGTGATCAACCGTTTGCTGCGTATGCCATTGGGCCGTGCGTGGGAAGCGTTGCGTGAAGATGAGATCGCATGCCGCTCACTGGGTCTGAGCCCAACGCGTATCAAGCTGACCGCTTTCACCATCAGTGCCGTGTTCGCCGGTTTTGCCGGTACGTTGTTTGCTGCACGTCAGGGCTTTGTCAGCCCCGAATCCTTCACCTTCGTTGAGTCCGCTTTTGTGCTGGCGATTGTCGTGCTGGGCGGTATGGGTTCGCAGTTTGCGGTGATCCTCGCAGCGGTGCTGCTGGTGGTGTCGCGCGAGCTGATGCGTGATTTGAATGAGTACAGCATGTTGGTGCTGGGTGGGTTAATGGTGCTGATGATGATCTGGCGTCCACAAGGTCTGTTGCCAATGAAGCGTCCTCACCTGAAGTTGAAGAGCAGCAAACAAGGAGAGCAGGCATGAGTCAGCCTTTGTTAGCCGTTGAAGGCTTGATGATGCGCTTTGGCGGCCTGTTGGCCGTCAACAACGTGGCGCTGGAACTGCATCCCCAGGAAATCGTTTCTCTGATTGGCCCGAACGGTGCCGGTAAAACCACGGTGTTCAACTGCCTGACCGGCTTCTACAAGCCGACCGGCGGCACCATCAAATTGCGTGACCAAGAGTTGCAAGGCCAGCCGGGCCAAAAGATTGCGCGCATGGGTATTGTGCGTACTTTTCAGCACGTGCGCTTGTTCCGCGAGATGACGGTGATCGAGAACCTGCTGGTGGCACAACATCAGCACCTGAAAAGCGGCGTGTTCTCCGGCCTGTTCAAAACCCCGGCGTTTCGTCGCGGGGAGAGTGAAGCATTGGATCGTGCGGCTACCTGGCTGGAGCGCATCGGCTTGCTGGAGCTGGCAAACCGTCAGGCGGGCAACCTGGCTTACGGTCAGCAGCGTCGTCTGGAAATTGCGCGTTGCATGGTGACGCGTCCGGAAATCCTGATGCTGGATGAACCGGCCGCTGGACTCAACCCGCGTGAGACGCACGAGCTGGATGAACTGATCGCCGAACTGCGCGGCGAGCACAAGGTTTCCGTGCTGTTGATTGAACACGATATGAAGCTGGTAATGGGGATTTCTGACCGCATTTATGTGGTGAATCAGGGAACACCGCTGGCGAACGGCACCCCGGAAGAAGTGCGTAACAACCCGGATGTGATCCGTGCTTATTTAGGTGAGGCGTAATATGGCAAACCCGATTTTAACTCTGCAGGGTGTGAATGCCCATTACGGCCCGATTCAGGCGCTGCACAATATTAATCTGCACATCAATCAGGGTGAAATTGTCACCCTGATTGGTGCGAATGGTGCAGGCAAAACCACGCTGCTCGGCACCTTGTGCGGCGAACCGCGTGCCACCAGCGGCACCATCGTCTTCGACGGCAAAGAGATCACCGACTGGCAAACCGCCAAAATCATGCGGGAAGCGATTGCGATTGTGCCGGAAGGGCGTCGCGTGTTTTCGCGCATGACGGTGGAAGAGAACCTGGCGATGGGCGGCTTCTTTGCCACGCGCCAGCAGTATCAAGAGCGCATTGAGCAGGTGTATCAGCTGTTCCCACGGCTGGCAGAGCGTAAAGTGCAGCGTGCAGGCACCATGTCGGGCGGTGAACAGCAGATGCTGGCGATTGGTCGCGCGTTAATGAGCCAGCCTCGCGTGCTGCTGTTGGACGAGCCATCACTGGGTCTGGCCCCAATTATCATTCAGCAGATTTTCGATACAATTGAGCAGCTGCGCAAAGAGGGTATGACCATCTTCCTGGTGGAACAAAACGCCAACCAGGCGCTGAAATTAGCCGACCGAGGTTACGTGCTGGAGAACGGTCACGTGGTGCTGGAAGACAGTGGTGACGCGCTTCTTTCTAACGAAGCGGTCCGCAGCGCTTATCTGGGTGCCTAATCCCTTTAACGGCCTGAGACCCTGTCAGGCCGTCATTCCCTCGCATTAACCTCTATACAAAAACTCGCCAACACTTAATTATTTCTTGATTATTCGGCGCGTTTTTTGTGTGTCACATCTCTGTCATATTTCAGATATTTTTCTATCATATTTGCATGTCATGTTACTTCGCGAACAAAAAAATGCGTGATATCGCGCGTACCTAACAGCACAGGAAAAAACTTATGTCCGCTTTTACGCTTCGTCCCCGCCTGATGAGTGTTTTGCTTGGTCTGGCGCTCAGCGGTAATGCGCTGGCTGCAACTGACATTCCTTTCTGGCACTCAATGGAAGGCGAGTTAGGCAAAGAAGTCGATTCTCTGGCACAACGTTTTAACCAGGCTCACCCAGAATACAAAATCGTACCGACTTATAAAGGTAACTACGAGCAGAGCCTGGCAGCGGGTATTGCTGCTGTGCGTACGGGTAAAGCACCGGCGATTCTGCAGGTTTACGAAGTAGGTACGGCGACCATGATGGCCTCGAAAGCTATCGTGCCTGTGCATGACGTGTTCAAAGACGCTGGCGTGCAGATGGACCCGAAACAGTTCGTGCCAGCGGTTGCAGGTTACTACAGCGACAGCAATGGCCAGTTGATTTCTCAGCCGTTCAACAGCTCCACGCCTGTGCTGTACTACAACAAAGATGCCTTCAAAAAAGCCGGTCTGAACCCAGACCAGCCGCCAAAAACCTGGCAGGAACTGGCGAAAGACGCCGACGCACTGCGTAAAGCGGGCATGACCTGTGGTTACGCCAGCGGCTGGCAGGGTTGGATTCAAATCGAAAACTTCAGCGCCTGGCATGCACTGCCGGTTGCCACCAAAAACAACGGCTTTGACGGTACCGACGCGGTATTAGAATTCAACAAGCCCGTTCAGGTGCGCCACATCCAGATGCTGGAAGACATGAACAAGAAGGGTGATTTCACCTACTTCGGTCGTAAAGATGAGTCTACCGCCAAGTTCTATAACGGCGACTGCGGCATCACTACGGCCTCTTCCGGCTCTCTGGCGGATATCAAGCATTACGCTAAGTTCAACTTCGGCGTTGGCATGATGCCTTACGATTCAACTGTGCCAAACGCACCGCAGAACGCCATCATTGGCGGCGCAAGTCTGTGGGTGATGAAAGGCAAAGATGCTGACACCTACAAAGGCGTGGCGGAATTCATGAAGTTCCTGGCACAGCCAGAAATCGCCGCAGAATGGCACCAGAAGACCGGTTACCTGCCAATTACCACCGCGGCGTATGAGCTGACCAAGCAGCAGGGCTTCTATGACAAGAACCCAGGCGCAGACATTGCAACGCGTCAGATGCTGAACAAAGATCCTCTGCCATTCACCAAAGGCATGCGTCTGGGCAATATGCCGCAGATTCGTACCATTGTGGACGAAGAGCTGGAAGGCGTGTGGACCGGCAAACAGGCTCCACAAGCTGCACTGGATAACGCTGTGAAGCGCGGAAACGAACTGCTGCGTCGTTTTGAACAGCAAGTGAAGTAATTCCGTTGTCTCGGGGCTGGCGCATGGCGTCAGCCCCGATTTCTCTTTTGGCGAGCCTGCTATGTCCTCATCACGCCCCGTTTTCCGCTCCCGTTTGCTGCCCTATTTACTGGTTGCCCCGCAGCTGGTGATCACTGCCATTTTCTTCCTGTGGCCAGCCGGTGAAGCGCTATGGTATTCACTACAAAGTATTGATCCTTTTGGCATTTCCAGCACTTTTGTGGGGCTGGAAAACTTTAAACGTCTGTTTAATGACGACTATTATTTAGCGTCCTTCTGGACCACGATTGAGTTCAGCGCATTGGTCACCGTGTTCGGTATGACCTTCTCACTGCTGCTGGCGGCGCTGGTGGATTACGTCGTGCGCCTGAAAAAGCTCTATCAGACCTTATTGCTGCTGCCTTACGCCGTGGCACCCGTGGTGGCAGCCGTGCTGTGGATGTTCCTGTTTAACCCCGGTCTCGGCTTGTTTAGCCATCTGCTGAACCAGATTGGCTATAACTGGAACTACGCGCAAAACAGCGGTCAGGCGATGTTCCTGATTGTATTGGCGTCGATCTGGCAGCAGATGAGTTACAACTTCCTGTTCTTCTTCGCCGCGCTGCAGTCGATTCCCAAATCGCTGGTGGAAGCAGCGGCGATTGACGGTGCCGGTCCGGTGCGCCGCTTCTTTAACCTGTCACTGCCGCTGATCACCCCGGTGAGCTTCTTCCTGCTGGTGGTAAACCTGGTGTATGCCTTCTTCGATACCTTCCCGGTGATCGATGCCGCGACGGGCGGTGGACCGGTGCAGGCCACCACCACGTTGATCTACAAAATCTACCGTGAAGGTTTTACCGGTCTGGATCTTTCCTCCTCCGCCGCGCAGTCGGTGGTGCTGATGCTGCTGGTGATTGGCCTGACGATCCTGCAATTCCGCTTTGTCGAGCGTAAGGTGCAATATCAATGATTGAGAATCGACGCGGGCTGGATATCTTCAGCCATACCTTGCTGGTGCTTGGCGTGCTGACCATTCTGTTCCCGCTGTACGTGGCGATTGTCGCCGCCACGTTGGATAACGAAGCGGTGTATCAGGTGCCGATGACCTTAGTGCCCGGCACGCATCTGTGGGAGAACATTTCGCGCATCTGGACCCAGGGCGTTAACGGCAGTGGCCCGGCATTCGGCATGATGATGATGAACAGCCTCATCATGGCGCTGGGCATTACGGTGGGCAAAATCGCGGTGTCGATGCTTTCCGCGTTTGCGCTGGTGTGGTTCCGTTTTCCGTTACGCTCGCTGTTCTTCTGGCTGATCTTCATCACCCTGATGCTGCCGGTGGAAGTGCGTATCTTCCCCACGGTGGAAGTGATTTCAAACCTGAATATGCTCGACAGCTACAGCGGCTTAACGCTGCCGTTGATGGCTTCAGCAACCGCGACTTTCCTGTTTCGCCAGTTCTTTATGTCACTGCCGGATGAGCTGATTGAAGCGGCGCGTATTGATGGCGCCAGCCCGATGCGTTTCTTCTGGGATATCGTTTTGCCACTGTCCAAAACCAACCTCGCCGCGCTGTTCGTGATCACCTTTATCTACGGCTGGAACCAGTATTTGTGGCCGTTGTTGATCATCAACGATCCGAGCCTGAGCACGGCGGTTGCCGGGGTGAAAAGTATGATCAACACCAGCGGTGGCCCAACGCAGTGGAACGAAGTGATGGCGGCAATGTTATTAACCCTGATCCCACCGGTCGTGGTGGTCCTCGTGATGCAACGTGCCTTTGTACGTGGCCTGGTGGAGAGTGATAAATAAATGGCAGGCGTAACCCTTCAGACCGTCACCAAATCGTATGACGGCAAAAATCAGATCATTCAGCCCCTGAATATCACCATCAACGATGGCGAATTTATGGTGATGGTCGGCCCTTCAGGCTGCGGCAAATCGACACTGCTGCGCATGGTCGCGGGCCTGGAACGTGTGACCTCGGGCGATATCTATATCGACGATAAGCGTGTCACTAATATGGAACCGAAAGATCGCGGTATCGCCATGGTGTTCCAGAACTACGCGCTCTATCCACACATGACCGTGGGTGAGAATATGGCCTATGGCCTGAAGATTCGCGGCATGGGCAAAGATCAGATCGATCAACGCGTAATGGAAGCGGCGCGCAGTCTGGAGCTGGATCACCTGCTGGCACGTCGTCCGCGTGAGCTTTCCGGTGGACAGCGCCAGCGTGTGGCGATGGGCCGCGCAATCGTGCGTGAACCAGCGGTGTTCCTGTTTGATGAGCCGTTATCGAACCTCGATGCGCGCCTGCGCGTGCAGATGCGTCTTGAACTGCAACAGCTGCACCGTCGCCTGAAAACCACCAGTTTGTATGTGACGCACGATCAGGTAGAAGCCATGACGTTGGCACAGCGCGTGATGGTGATGAACAAAGGGGTGGTCGAGCAAGTCGGCACGCCGGTGGAAGTGTATGAGCGCCCCGCCAGCCAGTTTGTGGCCTCGTTTATTGGGGCTCCGGCGATGAACCTGTTGCCGGGTCAAATCAACAGTGATGGGACTCGCTTCACGCTCGATGCCCTCAACAGTCTGCCGCTGGGTGAAAGTAAAGCGAAATGGGCTAACCGACCGCTGACCTTGGGTATTCGTCCGGAACATCTGGTGCTCAGTAGCCAAGAGGCCGGTAGCATTCCACTGGTGGTGGATACGCTGGAGATGCTGGGTGCGGATAACCTTGCGCACGGCCGCATTGGCAATACGCGTATGGTGATGCGTCTGCCGCACAGCGAACGTCCGCAGGCAGGCAGCACCTTGTGGCTGCATCTGCCGCCAGATGCGTTACACTTCTTCGATTCAACCCATGGAAAGCGTCTGGAATGAGTGTAAAAAATTGGCCATACCCGCAGATCGTCGCCCATCGTGGTGGCGGTAAACTGGCCCCGGAAAATACCCTGGCGGCGATTGATGTCGGCGCGCAATACGGTCACACCATGATCGAATTTGATGCCAAGCTGTCGGACGACAAGCAGGTTTTCCTGCTGCATGATGACACGCTGGATCGCACCAGCAACGGCTGGGGCGTGGCGGGCGATCTCTCATGGAGTAAGTTATCGCAGTTGGATGCGGGTAGCTGGTACAGCCGTGAGTATGAAGGCGAGCCGCTGGCGCTGTTGCGTGATGTGGCCGAGCGTTGCCGCCAGCATCAGATGATGGCGAACGTTGAGATCAAGCCGACCACTGGCAAAGAGGTGGAGACCGGACGCGATGTCGCTTTAGCCGCACGTGAACTGTGGCAGGGGCAAACCGCACCGCTGTTGTCTTCCTTCTCTTATGAAGCGCTGGAAGCGGCGATGCAGGCGGTGCCTGAGCTGCCGCGAGGGCTGTTGCTGGATACGTGGCACGATGATTGGTTAGCACTCACTTCTGCGCTGGGCTGCGTCTCCATACATCTTAACCACAAACTGCTGGATGCCGAACGCACCGCGCAGCTAAAAGCTGCCGGATTGCATATTCTGGTGTACACGGTGAATCAGCCCGCGCGGGCGCGCGAGCTGTTGAATTGGGGTGTCGATGCCATCTGTACTGACCGCATCGATATCATCGGTCCCGACTTCCGTTAATTCCCGCTCTGAGAATTCCCGTTCTGCTGGCCCGGCTGCGATTGAATCACGCGCTGCTGGGCACTATCCCGCCGCTCCTGCATTTTCCGCTGCAATTCCTGATTCTGCTGCTGCTGATCCTGTTTCAGCTTCAACTGTTGTTGCTGCTGCTGAGTCTGCATTTGCGACTGCATGCGCTGCTGACTCGGGTTATAGCCAGGCTTGTTCGGGTCATTTGTGTTGTTCAGCATATTTGCCATGCTGCTTAACGGCAGCAACGCAGCGATAACGATTAGCCATTTTTTCATGGTCTTCCTCCATTAATGCAGCCTGCTGTGTGCTGTTGCCATCAGTATGGCAACAAGGGCTGCTGTCATAAGTTTATGCGATGTCACAAAGTCCTGAACCAGGAGTGCGCCGAATTTGGCTTACTGCTACGCTTTTTATCGTGTTTGCAAACACTTGCATCAAAAAATAACAAATGTAAATAACCGCAAAGGAAGATCGCAAATGAGACTAAAGGGCAGCGTGCGCCAGGTTGGCTGGGCATTATTGATGAGTTTTACCCTGGTGCAGGGCGCGTTTGCCGCGCCAGCCAGTGCGCCACCGGTGTCATATGGGGTGGATAGCGACACCTTCCATCCGGTGAAGGCGCAGCACGGCATGGTGGCGTCAGTGGATGCGATGGCCACTCAGGTCGGCGTCGATATTCTGAAGCAGGGCGGTAACGCCGTGGATGCCGCTGTCGCCGTCGGCTTCGCGCTGGCGGTGACCCATCCGCAGGCCGGTAACCTCGGCGGCGGCGGTTTTATGATGCTGCGTACCGCATCGGGACGTACCACGGCGATCGATTTCCGTGAAATGGCACCCGCTCACGCCACGCGCGATATGTTCCTCGATAAGCAGGGTAATGCCGATCCGAAGTTGTCGCTCACTTCTCACTTAGCCTCCGGCACGCCGGGAACCGTTGCTGGATTTGCGCTGGCGGCACAGAAATACGGCACGCTGCCGCTGAGCAAACTGCTGGCTCCGGCGATTAAGCTGGCGCGTGAGGGCATCATCGTTAACGATGCGCTGGCGGACGATTTGGCGACCTACGGCAAAGAGACGCTGATCAATCACGACAACAGCCGGGCGATTTTCTACAAACCCGACGGTAAGCCATATCAAAAAGGCGAGCGTCTGGTGCAGAAAAACCTCGCACACAGCCTCCAACTGATTGCGCAACAAGGGCCGGATGCCTTCTATAAAGGCAAAATTGCCGATGAGATCGCCGGAGAAATGGCACAGCATGGCGGGTTGATTGGCAAACCGGATTTGGCGGCCTATCGCGCAGTGGAGCGTAAGCCGGTCAGCGGTACCTATCGCGGTTATGAGGTGTTCTCGATGCCACCTCCGTCATCGGGCGGCATTCACATCGTGCAGATCCTGAATATCCTTGAAAACTTTGATCTGGCGAAGTGGGGTTTTGGCAGTGCGAACGCTATGCAGGTAATGGCCGAAGCGGAAAAATACGCTTATGCCGACCGCTCGGAATACCTTGGCGATCCGGATTTCGTCAAAGTGCCACAGCAGGCGTTGACCAGCAAAGCCTACGCTAAAACCCTGGCGCAGCAGATTGATGTCAATAAAGCGCGTCCATCGAGCGAAATTAAACCGGGCAAGCTTGAGCCGTACGAAAGTAACCAGACCACCCACTTCTCGGTGGTGGATAAAGACGGCAACGCAGTGGCGGTGACTTACACGCTGAATACCTACTTCGGCAGCGGCATTGTTGCCGGGCAGAGCGGTATTCTGATGAACAACGAAATGGATGACTTCTCCGCCAAGCCGGGTACGCCGAACGTATATGGTTTGGTGGGCGGCGAAGCCAATGCGGTACAACCAGCTAAGCGTCCACTGTCGTCCATGTCACCGACCATCATTGCCAAAGACGGCAAAACCTGGCTGGTAACGGGTAGTCCAGGCGGTAGCCGTATTATCACCACCGTGCTGCAAATGGTGGTGAACAGCATCGATTTTGGTATGAACGTGGCAGAAGCCACCAACGCTCCGCGTTTCCACCATCAGTGGTTGCCGGATCAGCTGCGCGTGGAGAAAGGCTTTAGCCCGGATACGCTGCGCTTGCTGGAAGCCAAAGGTCAGCATGTGAAAGTGATGCCCGCGATGGGCAGCACGCAGAGCATTATGATTGGGCCGGATGGCATGCGTTACGGCGCTTCCGATCCGCGTTCGGTGGATGATTTGAGTGCCGGGTATTAATTGTCGCTATAAATGGCGCAATGCTTGTGCAGGTGATAACGCAGTCTGGTGCCGCTCAGGGGCTGGCGGTCCTCGCGCCGCTGACG